>Ga0157363_1000410_pt1 | contig 32533 bp, 19 predicted proteins | sample AttsexASBM1_FD_111477 | JGI IMG/M metagenome (GOLD analysis project Ga0157363, IMG submission 111477) | Fungus gardens microbial communities from leaf cutter ant in Ribeirão Preto, State of São Paulo, Brazil - Atta sexdens ASBM1 | ecosystem: Host-associated > Fungi > Mycelium > Unclassified ... | reverse complement strand
GTACCCGAACCCGGCTGACATCGCCAGCATGAAGAAAGATGACAAAATTAACCTGATGGAGCAGCCTGGTCTGAACGTCGGTTACCTGTCATTCAACACCGAGAAAAAACCGCTGGATAACGTGAAAGTGCGTCAGGCACTGACCATGGCGGTGAACAAACAAGCCATCATCGACGCTGTGTATCAGGGCGCTGGCCAGGCCGCGAAAAACCTGATCCCACCAACCATGTGGGGCTACAACGACGATGTGAAAGATTACGCTTACGATCCTGCCAAAGCGAAAGAGCTGCTGAAAGAAGCCGGTATGCCGGATGGTTTCTCTATCGACCTGTGGGCGATGCCGGTACAGCGTCCTTACAACCCGAACGCCCGTCGTATGGCGGAAATGGTTCAGGCTGACTGGGCGAAAATTGGTGTGAAAGCCAAGATCGTCACCTTCGAGTGGGGCGAGTACCTGAAACGCGCCAAAGCCGGTGAACACCAGACTGTCATGATGGGCTGGACCGGTGACAATGGGGATCCGGACAACTTCTTCGCCACCCTGTTTAGCTGTGCCGCCGCCAAAGACGGCTCTAACTACTCACGCTGGTGCTACAAGCCGTTTGAAGATCTGATTCAGCCTGCACGTGCAGAAGCCGATCACAACAAACGTATTGAGCTCTACAAACAGGCTCAGGTAGTGATGCATGACCAGGCTCCGGCGCTGATTATTGCTCACTCTACCGTGTATGAGCCGGTGAGCAAGAAAGTGACTGGCTATGTGGTTGATCCATTAGGTAAACATCACTTCGAAAACGTCGATATCCAGGAATAACCTTTCGGATTATCGCGGTCTGGGCCAGCGCTGCTGGCCCTCGGGCGGCACCTTTGCCGCCCGGTCTCCGCACTTTTTTTCCGGCTAATTTCTTATATTGAAGCGCTTCTTGCGTCGCGATCGGCTTTGTCGATTGCGTGTTGTGAGCAATGTAGTCCCTGGCGGCAACGCCACGGGAAATGACTGAGAATCCGGCTTATGCTGCAATTCATACTCCGACGTCTGGGCCTTGTCATCCCAACGTTCATCGGTATTACCTTACTGACCTTTGCGTTTGTCCATCTGATCCCCGGTGACCCGGTGCTGATCATGGCGGGCGAGCGCGGTATCTCTCCCGAGCGTCACGCCCAGCTGATGGCCCAATTTGGCCTCGACCAGCCGATGTGGAAACAGTACATCACCTACATTAATGGTGTGCTGCACGGCGATCTCGGCATCTCGCTAAAAAGCCGCATCCCGGTATGGGATGAGTTTGTCCCTCGTTTCAAAGCCACGCTGGAACTTGGCATCTGCGCGATGCTCTTCGCGATTGCGGTGGGCATTCCGGTGGGCGTGCTGGCGGCGGTAAAACGCGGTTCGGTGTTTGATCACACCGCTGTGGGTATCTCCCTGACCGGTTACTCCATGCCGATTTTCTGGTGGGGCATCATGCTGATCATGCTGGTATCGGTGCAGCTCAACCTGACACCGGTATCCGGGCGTGTCAGTGACACGATTTTCCTTGATGACAGCCACCCACTCACCGGTTTTATGCTGATTGATACGCTGCTGTGGGGTGAAGAGGGCGATTTCAAAGATGCGGTGATGCACATGATTTTGCCGGCCATTGTGCTCGGCACTATCCCGCTGGCGGTGATCGTGCGTATGACGCGTTCTTCAATGCTGGAAGTGCTGGGTGAAGATTATATCCGCACTGCGCGCGCTAAAGGCCTGACGCGTATGCGCGTGATCGTGGTGCATGCACTGCGCAACGCGATGCTGCCGGTGGTAACGGTTATCGGTTTGCAGGTCGGCACCTTGCTGGCCGGTGCGATTCTGACAGAAACCATCTTCTCGTGGCCGGGACTGGGTCGCTGGCTAATCGAAGCATTGCAGCGCCGTGACTATCCGGTGGTGCAGGGCGGCGTATTGCTGGTGGCAATTCTGATCATCGTGGTCAACCTGCTGGTTGATCTGTTGTACGGCGTGGTGAATCCGCGCATTCGACATAAGAAATAAGGGGGGCATCATGACAACTGTTGATCCCGCAAGCGTAAGCGCTGCACCCAAGCCGATGACCCCGATTCAGGAATTCTGGCACTACTTCAAACGCAATAAAGGCGCAGTAATTGGCCTGGTTTACATCATTCTGATGCTGCTGATCGCCATCTTCGCTGATGTGCTGGCGCCACACGCGCCGTCAGAGCAGTTCCGTGATGCGCTGCTGCATCCGCCGGTGTGGCAGGAAGGCGGCAGCTGGAAATTTATCTTTGGCACCGATGACGTGGGCCGTGATGTGCTGTCACGCCTGATGTTCGGCGCACGTTTATCGCTGCTGGTCGGCTGTCTGGTGGTGGTGCTGTCGCTGATCCTTGGCGTGGTGTTTGGTCTGATGGCAGGTTACCTCGGCGGCGTCGTCGACGCGGTGATCATGCGTCTGGTGGATATCATGCTGGCGCTGCCGAGTCTGCTGCTGGCATTGGTGCTGGTGGCGATTTTTGGTCCGTCGATTGTCAACGCCTCGCTGGCGATCACCTTCGTCGCGCTGCCGCACTATATCCGTCTGACGCGCGCAGCGGTGCTGGTGGAAGTAAACCGCGATTACGTCACTGCCTCCAGCGTGGCGGGTGCCGGCACGCTGCGCCAGATGTTTGTCAATATTCTGCCTAACTGCCTGGCACCGCTAATCGTGCAAGCATCATTAGGCTTCTCCAACGCCATCCTCGATATGGCGGCGTTGGGCTTTCTCGGAATGGGGGCGCAACCGCCAACGCCGGAGTGGGGCACCATGCTCTCCGACGTGTTGCAGTATGCGCAAAGTGCCTGGTGGGTAGTGACGTTCCCTGGTGTCGTCATCCTGCTCACCGTGCTGGCATTCAACCTCATGGGCGATGGTTTGCGTGATGCACTCGACCCGAAACTCAAGCAGTAAAGAGGCACCGAGATGGCACTATTAAATGTAGAAAAACTGTCGGTGCACTTCGGCGACGAAAAAACACCGTTCCGTGCAGTAGACCGTATCAGCTACCAGGTTGAACAAGGCCAGGTGGTGGGGATTGTGGGTGAATCCGGCTCCGGTAAGTCGGTCAGCTCGCTGGCGATTATGGGCCTGATTGATTATCCCGGTCGTGTGATGGCGGAAAAGCTGGAGTTCAACCAGCGCGACCTGCAGAAGATCTCCGAGAAAGAGCGCCGCCAGTTGGTGGGCGCAGAAGTGGCGATGATCTTCCAGGACCCAATGACCAGCCTTAACCCGTGCTACACCGTGGGCTTCCAGATTATGGAAGCGCTGAAGGTACATCAGGGCGGCAGCAAAAGTACCCGTCGTCAGCGCGCGATTGATTTGCTGGATCAGGTGGGGATTCCCGATCCGGCGTCACGTCTGGATGTTTATCCGCATCAGCTGTCAGGCGGCATGAGCCAGCGCGTGATGATCGCCATGGCGATTGCCTGCAAACCCAAGCTGCTGATTGCCGATGAACCAACGACGGCGCTGGATGTGACCATTCAGGCGCAAATCATCGAACTGCTGCTGGAGTTGCAGAAGCAGGAGAACATGGCGCTGATTCTGATCACCCACGATTTGGCGCTGGTGGCAGAAGCCGCACAGCACATCATCGTAATGTACGCCGGACAGGTGGTGGAAAGCGGTAAAGCGGTGGATATCTTCAAAGCGCCGCGTCATCCATACACCCAGGCGTTGCTGCGCGCGCTGCCGGAGTTTGCGGCGGATAAAGCGCGTCTGGCTTCGCTGCCGGGTGTGGTGCCGGGCAAATATGATCGTCCAACCGGCTGTCTGCTCAATCCACGCTGTCCGTATGTGACCGAACGCTGCCGTCGTGAAGAACCTGAACTGCGTGACATTCCGGGTCGCCAGTCTAAATGCCATTTCCCACTGGATGATGCCGGGAGACCGACTTATGAGTCTTGATAATACTCAGCAGGATTACCTGCTGCAGGCGATCGACCTGAAAAAACACTACCCGGTGAAGAAAGGGCTGTTTGGCCAGGAGCGCCTGGTGAAAGCACTGGATGGCGTCTCGTTCAACCTTGAACGCGGCAAAACGCTGGCGGTGGTCGGTGAGTCGGGCTGTGGAAAATCCACACTTGGACGCTTGCTGACCATGATTGAAACACCGACCGAAGGCCAGCTTTACTGGCATGGTCAGGATTTGCTGAAACACGATCCACAGGCGCAAAAACTGCGTCGTCAGAAAATCCAGATCGTGTTCCAGAACCCGTATGGCTCACTCAATCCGCGTAAGAAAATCAGCCAGATTCTCGAAGAGCCGTTAGTGATTAACACTTCGCTGACCAAAGCGGAACGCCGCGAGAAGACGCTGGAGATGATGGCGAAGGTGGGCCTGAAAACCGAGCACTACGATCGCTATCCGCATATGTTCTCCGGTGGTCAGCGTCAGCGTATCGCCATTGCGCGTGGTTTGATGCTCGATCCCGATGTACTGATTGCCGATGAACCGGTTTCTGCGCTCGACGTTTCCGTACGTGCGCAGGTGCTGAACCTGATGATGGATTTGCAGCAGGATTTGGGTTTGTCGTATGTGTTCATTTCTCATGATTTGTCGGTGGTGGAGCATATCGCTGACGAAGTGATGGTGATGTATTTAGGTCGTTGCGTTGAGCGCGGCAGTAAAGAGGCCATTTTCAGCAATCCGCGTCATCCTTATACGCAGGCTTTGTTGTCAGCCACGCCGCGTCTGAATCCAGATGAGCGTCGCGAACGGATTAAATTGACCGGCGAGCTGCCAAGTCCACTCAATCCGCCGCCGGGCTGTGCGTTTAACGCGCGCTGTCGCCGTCGTTTTGGCACCTGCGTCCAGTTGCAGCCCAAACTGAAGCAATATGGCGACCAGCAAATTGCCTGTTTCGCGGTGGATCAAGATGAGAATAAGCCGGTGGGCGTGTAATTAATAACGCCAGAAATGAGTAAAGGCTCCTGTGGGAGCCTTTATTTTTTACTGCGTTATACTTCAGAATTGTTAACGCGAAAAATGTTTCTGCCGAAAGAGATTTGAAATGTATTACCGCAGCGCATCAGTAATGGATTGGTCCTGATAAAGACTTAAATCGTTAAGGCAAATTCTGAATAGCGTCAGGATTATGTGAGCATAATCACACGTCTATTAAATCCGTAACTTGAACCACTTCCGCATCATATCAGTAGCTTAGGTGAATGTTTTTGCCGTTATTATTTCAGTTAATCGATATTAATAAGTCTCCGGTCTTAAATACCTGCACGCTTTTTGCATCGCCAAATTTTCAATCATATTGATAAAAGTGTTTTGTCGATTGCGGCGCTTTTATAATCAGAATTCTCTCACTCTATTTTAATGTGTGTGATATATTCGCGAAAATTTCCCTCCCGCTTTTACAGGCTCTGATCATGAAGAATTACGACGATCTGCAGCGTTTTAAAGAAAAAACCAAAACGCTTGATATCGCTTTTAAGGATATGTCTGGGCAATCGCAGGAAGCGGATCACAGCCAGTGGGCGATCATTCGCCAATTGGCGACAGATAATGAGCCTGAATTAGGCAGTGGTCAGCGTATTGACCTGCCACAGCCACAACCGATTCGTGGCGATGAGTTTACCGCGCCAGTTCAGGCTGCCCCTGCAGTGGTTGCGCCTGTGGCGAGCACCCCACGCGGTTCGATTCTTGATAGCCTGGCAGCCACTGCACCGGTTGAATCTGCGCCAGCGACCTCGCCGACCGGTGTTTCATCGCTGTTCCCGCCTGCTCCGGCGGCTAAGCCGGCACCTTCTGTATTGACCCAGGCGCCGAAAGCTACCCATGTTGAGCGTCAGGCGACCACCTCACTGTTCCCACCGGCACCCGCTAAACCGGCGGCCGCAGTCGCACCCGCTCCGGCGGCGGCACCTGCCTTTGCTGCACCCGTTGAAGCAGCGCGCCAGGCTGAGCCTGCACGTCCTGCACCGGTTCCAACGTTTGCCGTACCGGCTGAGCCAGCGCGTCCTGCACCTGCGCCAACGTTCGCCGCACCGGCAGAACCGGCGCGCCCAGCTGCTGCACCGTCCCGCTTTGGTTCACTGTTCCGCTCACGACCTGCGGAACCTGCTAATATTTCTAAAGAAACACCATTGAAACCGTTACTGGAGAAGATTGCGCTATGCCGTTAGTTTGTGTGTGCTCGCCAAAAGGGGGAGTAGGGAAAACCACTATGGCGGCCAACCTTGCATGGAGTCTGGCTCGCGCTGGCAGCAAGGTGTTGGCAATCGATTTCGATGTCCAGAACGCACTGCGCCTGCATTTTGGTGTGCCACTGCACGATGGCCGCGGTTTTGTCGCGCGCTCAGAAGAGCAGGCGGACTGGAGCCAATCCATCCTCACCACCGGCGGTAATATTTTCGTCATGCCTTATGGCGATGTCACCGAACAGCAGCGTGAGCGTTTTGAAGAGAATCTGATCAAAGACCCGCATTTCCTGCGTCGTGGACTGGATACGGTGCTGAATTATCCGGGGCTGGTGATTATTGCCGATTTCCCGCCAGGCCCGGGTCCCGCGCTTAAAGCAATGCAGGCTTTAGCCGATATGCATTTAGTGGTGATGCTGGCAGATACCGCCTCGGTCTCTTTACTGCCACAAATTGAAAATGACCGCATGATTGGTCAGCCACTTAACAATAAGCGTGGTCATTATTTCGTACTTAACCAAAGTGACAATCGCCGCAATATTAGCCGCGAAGTCACCGGCTTTATGCAGCAGCGTTTGGGCGAAAATTTATTAGGCGTTGTGCACCGTGATGAAAGCGTCGCGGAAGCCAATGCTTCACAACAATCAGTTTATGATTTCAGCCCGGCATCAGCCGCAGCCTTTGATATCGAACTGGTGGCGAAGCGCGTAGCCAATATCCTGAATATTACCGTGGGTAACGGTGAAGTTCAGGCACCTATCCGCAGCCATTATTAATCGCCAGGCATTTGCCTGGCGGTATTAGCAATAATAACAACACAGCTTCTTTAGGGTGAATCATGAGTAAACTCGGGTTTTACCTGCTGCTGCTGGTGCTTGCACCTGTGGCTGCGGTAATCGTCATCACGCCTATGGACAGCCAAAAACAATATATTTTTGGCTTAATCAGCATCGGGATGATGTTTTTACTGGGCTTCAGCAAAAGCCGCAAAATAACCGTCATCATGGTTATCCTTTCTGCGCTGATGTCGACCCGATATATCTGGTGGCGCACCACGGAGACGCTGCAGTTTAATTCCGAAATTGAAGCGATTCTCGGCATCGGCTTATATCTGGCCGAACTGTATGTCTGGCTGATTCTGATTCTCGGCTTCCTGCAGACCACCTGGCCATTAAAACGCACCATTGAACCGTTGCCGGACGATACCAGCCTGTGGCCTACCGTTGACGTCTATGTCCCGACCTATAACGAAAGCCTCGACGTAGTGCGTGATACCGTGCTGGCGGCGCAGTGCATCGATTATCCGCGTGACAAGCTCAAGGTCTATCTGCTGGATGACGGCAAGCGCAGCGAGTTTGCGGTTTTTGCCGCCGATGTAGGGGTGGGCTATATCACCCGTGACGACAACAGTCATGCGAAAGCCGGTAACCTCAACCATGCGATGAAAATCACCAAGGGTGAGCTGATCTGCATCTTTGACTGTGACCACGTGGCCACCCGTACTTTCCTGCAGGCGACTGTGGGTCCGTTCCTGAACGATCCCAAGCTGGCGCTGTTACAGACGCCACACTACTTCTACTCGCCGGACCCGTTTGAACGTAATCTGCGTGCAGCGCGTACCATTCCGAACGAAGGCGCGCTGTTCTACGGCCCGGTTCAGCAGGGTAACGACAACTGGAACGCCACCTTCTTCTGCGGTTCCTGTGCGGTGATTCGCCGTAGCGCGCTGGAAGAGATAGGTGGATTTGCGGTGGAAACCGTGACCGAAGATGCGCACACCGCATTAAAAATGCAGCGCCTGGGTTGGGGGTCTGCCTTCCTGGCGATTCCGCTGGCTGCGGGTCTGGCCACCGAGCGTCTCGGTCTGCACGTGGTTCAGCGTAACCGCTGGGCGCGTGGCATGACGCAGATCTTCCGTGTGGATAATCCGCTGTTTGGCCGCGGTCTGAAATGGCAGCAGCGTCTCTGCTACCTCAACGCCATGCTGCACTTCCAGTTCGGTCTGCCGCGCGTGGCATTCCTGACCGCGCCGCTGGCGTACCTGCTGTTTAACCTGAACATTATTCACTCGTCGGCGTCGCTGATCTTCGCCTACGTATTGCCGCATCTGGTGATGTCGCTGTACGTCAACTCCCGCATGAACGGCAAGTTCCGTTACACCTTCTGGGGTGAAATCTACGAAACCGTGATGTGCTTCCACCTCGTGATCCCGACGTTGCTGACCATGCTGGCACCAAAGCGCGGTAAATTTAACGTAACGGATAAGGGGGGCCTGCTGGACCAGGGCTTCTTCGATTTCCACATCGTCCGCCCCCATGTGATTGTCGCGGTACTGCTGACCATTGGTATCGTCGCGGGTGTGGTGCGTGCAACGGCACATGATTACTTCGGTGTTGATCCCTATGTTATCGCCCTCAACGTCGGCTGGGCGGTGTTCAGCCTGATCATCCTGATGGCGGCGATTGCCGTGGCGCGCGAAACCAAACAGGTGCGTAAAACCATTCGTATCGAAGTGCAGATTCCGGCGGTGATTCACTACGCCAGCGGTATCTCATCACGCACCCAAACCAGCGACCTGTCGATGGGCGGCGCGCAACTGGATGCACCGGACAACCGTCATGAGCATGATGAAATTGAAGAGATTGATCTGCTGCTGAAATCCGGTGCCATCACTATTCCGGTGAGCAAAATCTCCGGCGATGAAGAGACCATTCGTCTGCGCTTTGGTGATATGCCGCTATCGCGTCGTCGTGAGCTGGTGCGTGTGGTACTGGCGCGCGCCGATGCGTGGATCCAGCCCGAGTATAAGCAGGACAACCCGCTGGTATCGCTGGGCACCATTATTCGTACCGTATTTGAGCTGTTCTGGCTGACCTGGAAAGATCGCCGTGAGAAGCATAAGCGTGACAACCAGTCGGCAGTGAAAGAGGACAGCGCAGTATGAAGAATTTGACGCAAACGTTGCTGGCAAGCTCGCTGGCGACAGCGCTGATGCTCGCCCCGGCCTGGGCAGAAACCCCTGCGGTAACGCAGGATAGTTCGGCCTTGTCCAACGTGCCGCCACCGCAAGGCATCCAGAGTGAAGCGGATGCCCAGTTGCAGCAGGCGGCGGGTGCAACACCTTATGCGCCCACTGAAAATGCACCAGCAACTGAAAATATTGCCCCGGCTGCGACGGATATGCCAGCAGCCAACGGCACGAACTCGGCTGCACCACAGACGGAGCCGCCTGCTACCACGCCAGCGCCAGAGATGGTGCTGCCTGATGTGGCACCTGCAGCATCAGTCGCCGCGCCCGTGGCTTCCGCTTCTGCAATGCTCAACCAGCCCGTCAGCAGCACCATTTCCGTGGCGCAGATGGGTCAGCCGCAGGGTATCACCCTGACCGGTGGTCAGCTGCAATCCGGCATCGTGTTTACTCTGCCGAGCGATGAAGTGATCACCAACGCGCGTCTGAATTTGTCGCTGCGCGTTTCAGCAGCACTGGCGGCGCGTAATACCTCGTTGCAGCTGATGCTGAATGGTCAGCCGCTGGGCACTTTGCCGCTGGGTTCAAGCGACAGCGATGTCAGCGACTATCAGCTGGATATTCCAGCGGCGATGGTGGTCTCAAGCAACAACCTCAGCTTCAAAATTAACGATGCCGACAAACTGCTGTGCGAAAAAGAGAGTGCACAGCAGTATCAGGTGTCGATTCTGCCTAAAACCACGCTGAGCCTCGAAGGCCAGCAGTTGAATATCGGCACCAGCCTGCGCAACTTCCCGCGTCCGTTTATGGATGCGCAGCGTATGACGCCAGCCAGCGTGACCTTTGGCTTTGCCGCCAACGCCACGCCGGACAGCATCAGCGCGGCGGCGTTAGTGGCATCATGGATGGGTATTCAATCGGACTATCGCGGCATTCGTTTCCCGGTGGTGCGTGGCGATCTGCCTGAGCACAACGGCATTTTGATTGGCCATCCCGGTGAGAAGATCGGTTCTGTGACTTTACCCGCCACCAACGGTCCGCTGTTGCAGGTGATTGATAACCCGAACAACCCGGTTTACAAACTGCTGTTAGTTGTCGGTGCGGATGATGCTCAGCTGCGTCAGGCGGCAAACCGTTTGACCACGCAACCGCTGGCGACCGATGCCAGCAGCCTGAACGTGCAGCCGCAGCCGATTGGCCTGCGTAAGCCGTATGACGCGCCGCGCTGGATCAATACCACTCGTCCGGTGCGGTTGAGCGAGCTGCTGCGTAAAGATCAGAGTCTGACCACCACCGGCATCTGGCATGATGCGCTGAGCGTGAACTTCCGCGCGGCACCTGATTTGTTCATGTGGGATGGCGACACTATTCCGGTCGAGCTGCACTACCGCTTCCCGTCGGAAAGCTGGATTGATGAGAACAAATCGTTTCTCAACGTGATGCTTAACGGCACCTTCCTGCGCAACCTGACCGTAAACAAAGTCGGCTTGCTGGAGAGCGCCTGGCATCGTCTGGGCGGCGACGCCCGTCAGGAGCACTACACCCTGAAGCTGGAGCCGTATCTGATTTACGGTGATAACCAGCTGGCGTTGTACTTCAACATCAAACCGAAAGCGGACGCGCCATGTGGTGTGTTGCTCAACAACAACATCAAGAGCCGCATCGAAGATGATTCGTGGATCGATCTGAGCCACACGCGTCACTTCACCATGCTGCCGAACCTGTCGTACTTCGTTGGCGCATCATTCCCGTTCTCGCGTCTGGCGGACTTCTCGCAGACCACCTTGCTGCTGCCAGAAAAACCGACCGATGCAGAGATCTCCACGCTGCTGGATATGTCTTCACGTGCGGGTAACGCGACCGGTGTACCGCTGGTGCAGAACCAGGTGCTGTTTGGTTTGCCAAATGGTGGCACTAACCTGACACGCCTGCAGGACAGTGATCTGCTGGCGGTGAGCACCACACAGAACAGTGAATTCAATCAGCAGATGCTGGCTAACACGCCTTATCAGACCAGCGGTAATACGTTGGGCGTGAAAGATCCGACGACCTGGGACAAGCTGCGTGGCTGGCTGACCGGCGACTGGAACCTTCAGCAGCTGGATGCCGATCGTTACTTCTCCTCCAACGAAGCGTGGCGTGGCTTTGTCAGCTACCGCTCGCCGTGGAATGCCGATCGCCTGGTGGTGATGACGGTGGCAACCAGCGATCAACAGCTGCTGCGTTTGCATGAAGATCTCAACTCGGCGCGCATTAACGCGGGCATTCGTGGCGATACCGCCATCATCACTGATGAAAACGGTATTCGCAGTTTCCGCGTCGGCCCACAGTTCCCGAGTGGCGAAATGCCGTGGTACATGATGGTGGTGTGGTATGCCAACCAGCACTCGGTGCTGATGGCGCTGGCCGCTCTGGTGCTGGCAACGCTGGTCGGCGGTAGCGCATGGGCGATGCTGAAGCGTCATGCATGGCGACGCCTCAACCCGAAAGCTGATAGCAAGTCCGGCAAGAAGTAAGGATAAAAACAATGAAAAAAAATCTGTTGAGTGCCGGTATTCGTCATGCCCTGATTCTGGGTGGGGCACTGACGTTCTCTCAGCCGCTGCTGGCGGCGGAGAGCACCAATCCTGCGTTACAAGCGTTGTTTGATCAGGCGGCTTACTGGCATCAGAAAGCGCATGACGATTTGGCCAAATCTTCGCTGCAAAAAGTGTTGATGGTGGAACCCAACAACACCCAGGCGCTCTATTTGCTGGCGCTCTATTCCCAGCAGAGCGGCAGCAGCGCAGAAGCGGCGCAGTGGCGCGCGCGACTGAGTGCCGCATCGCCAAACGATCCGCACCTCACCGAGCTGGATAATGCGCGTCAGCTGCAAACCATCCCACAGGCGCAGCTGTCGTTAGCGCGCCAGCAAGCGCGCAGCGGCAATATCGCGGCTTCGTTGCAGACCTGGCGCAATACTTTTAACGGTAATGAGCCACCACCGAGCGTGGCGGCGGAATATTACCTGACCATGGCCGGTGACCGCGCCCTGCTGCCGCAGGCAGTCGAAGCGCTGCGTCAATTCGCGGCCGATCATCCACAGGATACCGGCGCGAAGCTGGCGCTGGGCAAGGCACTGACCTATCAGGAATCGACCCGTCGTCAGGGTATTGATCTGCTGGGCACGCTGGCGGATGGCAATAAAGACGCCGACCGTTCACTGCGTCAGGCGCTGCTGTGGCTCGGCCCGCAGGCGTCCGATGCCTCGCTATACCAAACCTGGCAGCAGCGTCATCCGCAAGACAATGCGGTGATGGATTACTACCGTAAAAATGTTGGCGGCGCTGAGAAGGGTGCTGGCTTTACCGCACTGAACAGTGGTGACGTCAGCAACGCGCAGAACAACTTTGAGAAAGTGCTGCAGGCGAACCCGCAGGATGCCGATGCATTGGCAGGGATGGGCTATGTGGCTCAGCGTGCCGGGCGCTATGCCGAAGCGGCTGATTATCTGACGCGCGCGGCACAGATGGGCGGCGATCAGAGCGAGACGCGCCAGAAGCAGGCCGCTGATGCGCGCTTCTATGCCCAACTGGCAACCGCGCAGCAGGCGCTGAAAAACGGTGACAGCGCGCAGGCGTTGGCCTTGAGTGAACCCCTGGCGCAGGCCGATGGCGAGAAAGGCGTTTCAGCTAAGCTGTTCCGCGCGGACGTGCAGCGTCGCAGTAACCAACTCGACCAGGCGGAGCAAACCTATCGCTCTATCCTGCAAGCCGATCCGAACAACCGTAACGCCAAAGAAGGCCTGTTCTACGTGCTGCGCCAGCAGAACCGCAGTGCCGAAGCCAACACGCTGCTGGCTTCTCTGCCGGATAGCGTGCGCCAGAGCGTGGCCCCGCGCGGCAGCAGCACCGATCCGATTCGTGCACAGGCCAAGCGTGAGCTGGCGGCGGGCAACAACAGCGCCGCGATAGCCACCTTGAACAGCGGTATTCAGCGCTTCCCGAATGATGGCTGGTTACGCCTCGACCTGGCACGTATTTATCGCGCACAGGGCGATAATATGATGGCCGCCAATATCATGCAGCCGTCGATGCGCAGCGGCGCCAGCACGGCAGAGCTGTATGCTGGCGCATTGAACGCCAGCGAGAGCGGTGCCTGGCAGCAGGCGAGTTTACTGCTGTCACGCATACCGAACGGCAGCAAGAGCAGCGATATGCGCGAGCTGGCGCAGCGTGTGAACTTCAACCTGCAGATGACCACCGCCGATCAGTATCTGGCGCAGGGCTCGAATGCTGCAGCGGCGAATACCCTGCGTGCGCTGGCCTCGTCACCTCCGTCCAACCCGGTGGATGCCGGTAACCTGGCACAGAAGCTGGCGAAAGCGGGCGATCTCACCACCGCTGTCTCTGTGGTGCGCAGCAATATGCAGCGCGGCATTCAGGGGAATGCCGGTGATTACGCTGCACAGGTCGCGGTGCTCAACCAGGCGGGTCTGAATACCGAAGCGCAGAGCTTCCTCAGCAGCCCGGAGTTGCAGGCGCGCAGTACACCAACGCAGCTGGCGGGTATTCGCAACGGTTACGTGATCAACGAAGTGGATCGTCTGCGTGAGCAGAAGCAGTACGCCGCGGCTTACGACAAGCTGGTGGGCGCACTGCAGCACGATCCACAGAACCGCGATCTGATGTTCGCCATGGCGCGACTGTATCAGTCCGGCAAGATGAACAAAGAAGCGGGCGTGGTGTATGACTACCTGATGACCCAGGATACGCCAACGCAAGATGCGCGTACCGGTGCCATCAACGTGGCACTGGCGAATAATGACGTCAATAAAGCCAATACCCTGACACGCGGCCTGAACAATGAGCAGTCACCGGATCGCCAGCTGTTACTGGCGCGCGTGGCTGAAGCCAACGGCAATCACAGCCAGGCCATGAGCTATCTGCGCAGCGCGCGCGGGCAGTTGATTGGTCTGCAGGGTGCCACCAACGGTGATACGCCAAGCGTGGGTGGTCTGGCATTGGCGGATAACCCGTTCATCAACCGTGGTACTTCGCCGGTGGGGCGTTCTCCGTCTGCTTATGGCGCGGTGATGCCATGGCAATCGGCACCGGATGTCACCAGCAGTGCAACGGGGACCACGCTGGCCAGCAATACACCGGCAATCCAGCAGAGCCAGACGCTGCGCCAGATCGACACTATGATGGACGATCTGCAAGAGAAAACCGGCACCTGGATTCAGGGTGGCATGCAGGTACGTGGTCGTGACGGCGAATCGGGTCTGAGCAAACTGACCGAAGCCAAAGCGCCACTGACTTTCTCCACCGTCCCGTTTGGCGAATCGCGCTTTGACTTTACTATGACACCTGTCTCGCTCACGGCGGGCAGTGCGGCGGGCGACGCGTGGCGTCGTTTCGGCACCAATGCCCTGGTGCAGGGTAATGTGGTGGCGTCTGGCGATGCCAAAATTGACGATGTCCCGTCTTCATCCACTGATTCGCAGAAAGCCACCGGTGTTGAGCTGAACCTGGCATTGAAAGGCGACAGCTACAAGATCGACCTCGGCAGTACGCCACTGGGACAGGATTTAAGTACCCTGGTGGGGGGCGTGCAGTGGTCACCGAAACTCACTGACTTCCTGACGCTGATCCTCACCGGTGAACGTCGTGCGATGACCGACAGCCTGCTCTCCTATGTGGGCGTGGAAGATAAAACCAGCGGTAAGCGCTGGGGTCGCGTGACCAAAAACGGCGGTAACGCCTTGCTGAGCTACGACAACGGCGATGCCGGTTTCTACGTCGGCGGTGGCGCGTACAGCTACATCGGTGAAAACGTGGCGAGTAACAACAGTGTGCAGGCGACTGCCGGTGCGTATGTGCGTCCGTTCCACTACGACGATCGCGAGCTGAAGGTGGGCATGAGCCTGTCGTGGATGGATTACTCGAAAAACCTGAGTTACTTCAGCTACGGTCAGGGCGGTTACTTCAGCCCGCAGAACTATGCATCGGTCTCGTTCCCGATTGAGTTCTCCCGCAAGTTCGACGATCTGAAAGTGAACGTGGGCGGTTCGGTGGGTTATCAATCCTACAGCCAGGATAAGAGCGCTTACTTCCCGAACGATCCGACTTACCAGGCACAAATGCAGAGTCTGGCCGATCAGGGTTACGTGAAAAGCGCTTACTACAGCGGCGAGAGCAAGAACGGCATTGGCTATAACTTGCACGCCGGTGCGGATTACAAGATCAACAAAGATGTCACTGTGGGTGGGCAATTAGGCTACGACACCTTTGGCGATTACAACGAGAGCACAGCGAATCTGTACTTCCGTTATCTGTTCGGAGACAACTAAATGAGTGAGCAGGCAACCGCGCGCGTCAGCCATCCGCATCAGCCGGGTTGGTTTGATCTGGTCAGCGTGATGATTGAAGGGATGCTGGACAACGCGGGCGAGGAAGCCGAAGGCTTCCTCAACAATGTGGGCGCATCGCTGGCAGCGCGCTATCCTTTAGCGGAAGCGCGCACCGTGCAGGATCTGGAACGCGAGATGAATCTGCAACTGGCGCGCTTTAGTTGGGGTTTCACCCAGCTTCAGCCGCTGGAAAATGCCATTCTGATTCAGCATCATGCGCTGCCGCAGGGCGACAGCAAGGTGGGTGCAGAGCGCTGGCAGCTGGCGATGAGCGCCGTGCTGGCCGGTGTTTATTCACAGTGGCTGCAGGCACAGGGCGGCAGCGCTGCGGTGCCGGTTACCTTCGAAAAGAATGACGGCAACACGCTGCATTACCGATATCAATAGGATTGTTTGATGAGAGTCATGCGCTTCTGGCGTCAATGGATGCTGTGTTTCATGGTGATGTTTTTCAGCGCCCAGGCTGCTGCAGATGGCTGGAGCACCTTCAAAGGCCGCTTTATGAGCGGCGATGGACGTATCAGTGATACGGCCAACAATAATGTCAGCCATACCGAAGGTCAGGGTTATGGCATGCTGCTGGCCGTCGCGAACGACGACCGCACCACATTTGATCTGCTGTGGAAGTGGACGCGCACCCATCTGCGTAATCCGCAAAATGATCTGTTCTACTGGCGTTACACGCCGGGTGCTTCAGACCCGATTGCCGACAAGAATAATGCCTCTGATGGCGATGTGCTGATTGCGTGGGCACTGCAGCGCGCAGGCCAAAAGTGGGGCGGTGATTATCAGTCAACTTCTGATCGTATTCAGCGCGCCATCGTCAAACAAAACGTGATCACGTTTGGCGGCCACACGGTGATGTTGCCAGGCGCACAGGGCTTCAATAAAAACAGCTATGTGGTGCTGAATCCCTCTTATTTCCTGTTTGCCGCCTGGCAGGAGTTTGCTGAGCGCAGCCATTTGCGCGTATGGAATAACCTGATCGATGACGGCATGGAACTGCTCGGTGATATGCACTTTGGCAAAACCGGTCTGCCGCTGGATTGGGTGGCGCTGAATGCCGATGGTTCAGTGGCACCGGCAGTGGGTTACTCCAATCGCTTTAGCTACGATGCGATTCGTGTTCCGCTCAATATCTGGTGGTATGACCCGCAAAGCCTGCGTCTGGTGCCGTTCCAGCGCGTCTGGCAGGGCTATGGTCGCCAGACGACACCGGCCTGGTTTGATGTGCTCGCCAACACCCCTGCGCCATACAATATGGACGGCGGCTTGCTGGCGATTCGCGATCTGACTCTGAATCAAACCGGTTATCTCAGCGATCGTTTAGCGCCGGATCAGAACTACTTCTCCGCCAGCTTGCAGTTACTGACCTGGCTGGCGTATCAGGAAAAGCGTTAAATATTTCGCGATACATCGCGTTGTCAGCTCATAGCGCGATTTTTGTAGCAGCGCTACGTACTACGCAATTGAAAGGGCCGCACTTCATCAGCGAAGTGCGGCTTTTTTATTTGAAGTCCGCATACGGCTCAAGCGGTTGTGGTGGCATATCCATATCGCCATTCCAGCCGCCCATTGAATAACGCATGTAGATCAAGCCGTGACTCGGGGTGTAATCCTTGGCTTGCTGAATATCCATCGCGAGACCGACTGACCAGTGCGGCGTGATGCGTCGTTCTACCACTGCTTGCAGGGTGTAACCGAAACCGTTGCCGGAGCTGCTGTCGGAGGTCGGGTTGGAAGCCAGCGTAAAGCCAGGATTGACCGGATAACGCTGCTGACCGTCGGTTTGCGATTGTGACCAGGAGACCGAGCCGCCCAGATCAAACGACCAGTTCTCGGTGCGCTGGCGATAAGTGACCGGCACCGCCAGCGAGAAATACTGCTGCGGACTGTAATAGCCCCCCTGGCCGAAGGTGTAGTCGCTAAGGTCTTTTTGGTAATGCCACAGCATGCTGTTCAGTCCGACGGTGGCACGGCGATTATCTTCGTTGATCAACTTGTAGTAATAGCCTGCCATCAGGCGTTCACGGCTGTTGTCTGCGACATTTTCTCCGGTAATTTGATGGGCGCTGATATCGGCCCATACGCCATTCGCGCCGCCCTGATCGTAACTCAGTCCCACCGAACCACCGGTTGCCACCACGCCACCCCAGGTTTTGCCGCCGTTGGCCGATGGATCGCGTGCACCGGCATAGGCCAGCAGCGAACTGGAGATGGGGCGGCGTGAAGCGGTAAACGTCACGCCGATATCATCCACATCGGTTTTCCAGCTCAGTCCGCCTACCCAGTTGGTGACTTCAAAGCCGAGCGGTGTGGTGCCGACATCGCCAGACCAGCGATCGTTATGCCAGCCAACGCCTATCGCCGTGCCTTCATCACGCTGGGTAAAGTCGCGGCTGCAGCCACCGGAGTTGTCATCATTACAGCTGCCGAAACGTTCGCTGTGGCTGCCATCGCTGGTGGAGAAGGTGCCCGCCGATACCAGCACATGATCGACGCGGACAAAGCTGCGACCGTCGGCCAGCGGGGTCTCCGCCTGCATCATGGTGGTGTGCGCGGTGAAATCGGAGATGCCGCCGGTACCTTTATCGCGCGAATAATCCTGTTCGAGTGTAAAGATGGTGTCCTGCTGACGATAGAGATCGGCGGCATCGCTGCGAATACCGCGCTTCAACCAGTCATCACTGGCGTCATTACGCGTCAGGCGGGTATGGCTGTCGTTATCCTGCGGCACGTCGGGGCTGATGCCGCTGGCGGCCATCGCCAGGCGATAATCCTGCTGCGCTGCATCCGGCTGTTGCTGCTGTGTTTCCAGCCGTGCGGCATCGCGATACACCAGCGCTTTGCTTTGCGACGGGGCTTCTTTGGCAGCACGGGTTTTTAAATCATCGAATAGCTGCTGCGCATGCGCCGTGTCGCCGCTGTTTTGCCAGGCCAGCGCCACGCGGCGTCCGCTGTTGATATTTTGCTGCGCCACGCTGGCAGGTAAAGCCTGCAGCGCTGTGCGTGCTTCGTCTTTGCGTTTCAGGGCGATAAGGGCTTCGATGCGGCCCAAGGCAGCGTCATTATTGGTGGCATCCTGCTGCAGGACACGTTGGTAACTCGCCAGCGCCGATTTCGCGTCGCCGCGTTCCAGTGCCCAGTCCGCCAGGGTGATATCACGTCGCGTCGAGGCCGGTTGCTGTTGCAACAGCGCCAGCGCAGCGGGTTCGTTGCCGTTGGCGCGCAGTTCAGTGGCACGGGCGTACACTTTATCCTGCGTTAATCGATCCGCCAGCTCGTGCATATTGCTGTCCCAGCGGGTTTCCGGCAGGCGATGCAGTGCCGCCAGTGCCGCATCATCCTGATCGCCGGAGGAAAGCCACAGCGCCCAGGCATAGAGCGCGGCGGGTTCCTGCGCGTGTTGGCGCACCATGGCGTCCATCACCTGAGCGCCTTGTGCTTCTTCGCCGCTGCTGCGTAGCGCACCGGCTAAACGATACGAGAGCCAGATATCGTTGGGATTGTCCTGCGCGGCCTGGCGATATTTCACCACCGCCTGATGCCATTGACCTTGCTGCGCCAGCGCATCGGCTTCTGCTCGCAGGCTGTCGCTGCGCAGTGAACGCAGCGTCTCCGCCAGCGACCGCTGTTGAGCGGCGGGCAGGGCATTGATAAACGCCATCGCGCGAACAGGTGATTGCTGCTGATACAGCGCGGCCAGTCGGCGCACGGCGGTAGTATTGCTGCGATCGAGACGCAGCGCCTGTTGCCAGTACTGTTCTGCCTGCGCGTCGTTTTTTCGTGCCTGGGCGACATCGCCGAGGCCAATCAGCGCCCAGCTGTCACGGTTATCGATGGCCTGTGCGCTGCGATACTGACGTTCCGCACTGGCCACATCGCCTTTTTTCAGCGCGTCGTCACCGTTGTTAATTGCCAGCCAGTAGCGGTTGGTTTGCAACAGTGATTGCCACTTGCCAATCTGGGTGCTGGCCTGTCCGGCCTGAATCGCTTTCTGCAGCCAGCCGATCGCCGCTGCGCGGTTATTGGCTCGCGCCTGCGCCTGACCCATCGCGCCCATCAGTTCGGCATCATTCGGGTTGGCTTTCAGCGCGGCGCTGAGTGACGCGATGGCTCCTGCGCCTCCACCAGCATCGACCAGCGCCAGCCCGCGCATGCGTTGACGATAAGCGGGATCGGCCAGCAGCTTCTGCTGTCGGGCCAGTTCTTCCTCGCCGCGCTGTTGCGCATCACCGGAAGTGAATACCTGCAGATACTGCTTCAGACTGGCAACCGTGCTGTCTGACACCGGCTGATTTTGAATCTGTTGCAGCCAGAGTTCGGAGGCGGCATCACGCCCGCCGTCACGATTGGCCAGACGACGCAGCTGCACCAGCGCTTCGCCCGGCTGATTGTTATCAAATGCCATGCGCGCCAGCTGCAGTTCAACCCCGATATTGCCGGGATAACGCGCTTCTAACGCCTGCAGTTGGCGATAAGCGCTGGGCTGCTGACCGGGCAAGCGCGCCACCAGTCGCCAGTATTCCAGTTCAGTATTCACATCCGGGAACACGCCGTGGAACAAGGCGTCCCAGGCCGCTTTGGCCTCTTCAACGCGTCCTGCCGTGGCCAGCAAACGCGCCTGTTGCAGTTGCTGGCGCCCTTCAGCGCTCATCAGACGCAGGCCGGTTTCGGATTCACGTGTCGCCACGTCATTGGGCGCGACCTTCTTCAGTTCATCCAGCAGCGTCTGCGCTTTGGCCTGATCGCCCTGACGCAGCGCCATGCGAATTTGCGCCGCCAGCACTTGCGGATTATCAGGATCGATTTTTTCCAGACGATAAAGCGACTCCTGCACCAAATCATACTTGTTGGTGGATTCACCGGTGCGAATCTGCATCAGCAGCCAGGCCACCGGCGACACCTGCGGACCCTCAGCTGCGATGCCGGAGCCCGCCAGGATACTGGCAATCAGCAGCCCGAGTGGCAGTTTATTCATCGTCTTCCAGCTCGGCCAGGCGGCGACGGCTCACCATGCGCATCAGGCGCCATGCCATCAGAGCAAACAGTATCACCACCACCACGGCACAAATCGCCAGCCACACCGGATGCGTTGCCAGCAGATTCCACAGCCGCTCCCACCATGGAAGATGGCCGACGAAGTAGGTATCGCCGACGCGCACGCTGGTGACGCCCGATTCTCGCACAACGGTGGCAGAACCGAACACGGCGGCGCGCTTGCCGCTGTCGAGCAGGGCATTATTCAGCAAATCCCAGCCGCGCGGGCTGTCAGCCAGCAGCGCAACCACGCTGCGCTGATCGTTAAACGGCGACTGGAAGCCGACGATGGCCCCCATTGGGCCGCGTGAGCTGATACCGGTCTGGCTCTCTACCGCACGGTCGCTGGCGGACACCGGTACGTTCTGCGCGGTGATCGGGCGTGCTGGCATGTTGATCCAGCTACGCGCCGCATCCGCCAGCAGATTGATCTTCTTGTCATCCTGCAAATCCTGCGGAATACCGCCGATCATCAGCAGATCGGCGTCTTTATCTTTCGCCTGGTTCCAGTCATCACTCATCTGCACGCGCAGCGCCGGATAACCGGTCTGGGCACCGATGGAGCCCAGCGCGTTCAACATGGTGCTGACTTCACCATTAGCAGGTTTTGGCTGCACTAACACCAGCGTCTGCGCCAGATCGGCATAGCGGCTGTAAGGGAAACCGGCGTTGGCGTACGCACCCAGCGACGGCATCTCGATGTAGTGGCGATAGCCGGAGAAATCGATGCTGGAGTTGTCATCGATCACCACGTGATGACCGACGGCGGTGACGGTTTCGCAACGGCCGTCGGCGGTGCCACCGATAAAGGTGTTGGCGTAATCAAAGCTGAAGCGCAGTTGGTTGACCACGCCGAGGCGCAGCGCCGGGATGGTCAACTGGCGGTTGCTGTCCTGCAGGCCTTGCATGAGCGGAATGCGCATGATCTGCTGGCCTGCCGTGTCTTTCGGCGTCAGCGGGTAATCCTGCATGAACTGATTGTTCAGATGCACCGCCAGGCGCGAGCCATCTTGCTGGATCGGCGAGGTGTAGCGGTAAATCAGATCCATGTCGATGCCGCGCGCACGCACCAGAAACAGGTCCGGTGGCAGGTTCAGCGTCAGACTGATCGGGTTCGGCTGCAAACCATCGGCCTGTAGCTGGTTCTGATACTGCGTCAGCTCGGCAAACGTGGTGCGGCGATCGGTGCGCACCCAGTTTGGCGCATCATAGGCCTGACGCGGTGCCAGCATTTTTACACTGTCGATGGTTGAGGTATCCCCGCGCAGCAGCAGTTCGCCTTGCGCAATACCTTCGACGGCGGTCAGCAAATCGTTGTCATCGCGGCCGAGAATCAGCAGCATTTTTTCGTAGGGATTGTCCGGCTGGCTCACCATTTCCACCGTGGGTTTCTCCACCGGTGGCAGATCTTTCAGGAAGTCCGGGCGATGATCGTTGGTGGCAAACACCACCGCATGCTGTTCTTTTGGTAACTGGTTATACAGGACCGGGAAGGATTGACCACGCCACTGTGCTTTGCTGCCGAACCACGAAGCCAGAATCCCTGCGGCACGCTGCTGCAGCAGGTTAGGCTGATTGCTGAACACCATCGGCAATTGCAGTGGGCGGCTGTCGCGGGCATCAAAGAACGGTTCCGGGAAGTGCGACAGGTCGTTCTTCAACGGCAGCTTTTGCAGCGTCAGGTCGAGTTTGCTCTCTTTACCGATATCCATCCAGATGGTGCTGTTGGCCGGGTTTTCACACACGTTGGCGTAGTGGCCCACCAGTTCAAGGCGCACGCGGTTAAAATCGCCAATAAAACGCGGATCGATCGGCAACTGAGTTTGATTTTCTTTGCCCAGCTGATCGGCGGTCACGGTGACCAGTCCCACCAGCTCATCGTTGAGATAGACCTTGAGCTGCGACAGCGTCGGAATCAGCGCCGGTGAAGGGCGATAGCTGAGCGTCAGCATGGCGCGTGTCACCACTTCATCACTGCGCACGCCGAACTCGATCTGGCTGGTAGGCTCGGTGCCGCGCAGCGTCATGCTGCCCGGCGGCGGCGCGACCTGATTAAACAGCAGTTGGCTGTCGCGCAGCGGGGCATTGGCATCCAGCGGCTGGTTGACGACCGGCAGCGGTATCTGTGCGCTGGCGCGCGGTGCTTCAGGGGCAGAAGGCTGCGGTGCGGCCTGTGCCAGCGTTGCAGTGCCCAGCAGCAGGGCAGTAAACCAGCTCAGTTTTCTCGTCATGGTCATATCATCAACTTATGAAAAATCGGTTTTGATTGCCGCAGGTGCGCGGCTAATGCCCTGCGGCAGCAGTGTTGCCAGCCAGCTCACCAGGGAAGTCAGTGCACGGAAAAGACGGCGCAGCGGGGCAGGGCCATACTCCGCCAGACGCAGGTAACCTTTGAAACCCAGCACCATAATATCGGCCAGACTCTGCACCGGTTTATCTTCCGGGAAGCCGTCCTGCCACAGCGCCCAGGTGTCGGCGCGGGCGAAGGTACACTGGATAAATTCAATATGCTGGCGGGTGGTGAGCTGATGCAGGCGAATCCCTGCGCGCCGGCCAAATACACGCTGAACCTGGCACGGGAAGCTGAACTCCTGCTGGCCACGACGCAGCAGCAGCCACACCGGCTCATCCTCTTTTAACGCATCGGCTTCACGCAGTTCGACGCCAACCCCGCCATCGGAATAGTCACGCAGGGTGCACGGCACCATATGGCCATCTTCACGTGCAATGGCGGCGGGCATGGCGATCTCCACGCGATGTGCTTCACGAATCTGGCGCGCTTCCACCGAAACGGCTACGGCACCGCCGAGAATAATCATGTTGTACACCACCCACACCAGGCTGACCCAGATGGTGAGTAACTCGTTAGCCGGGCCATACGCCATGCGCCAGAACGCCATGCCGATGCCCGCGATATTCAGCAGCACCAGCATCATGTAGGGCTTGGTGATCACCCAATCGAGGTGGCGCTCTTCGACCAGGCCACCTTTTGCGGTGACGTTGAACTTGCCTTTGTGCGGGTTGAACAGCGCGACGGTGGTGGGACGCGCGATGTACCACGCCAGCACGGTTTCATACACTTCACTCCAGAACGAGTGACGCCAGCGTCCCTGAATACGGGAGTTGGTCAGGCTGGTGTGCACCATGTGTGGCAGTACATAGATTGCAATCGCCAGCGCCGGCGCGTAGATGATGTAGGCGTGGCATAGCAGAAACGCCAGCGGTGCCAGCAGGAAGATCAGACGTGGAATCCCGGCGAGGAAATGCAACATGGCGTTGGCGTAGCACAGCCGCTGTACCAGCTTTAGGCCCTTGCCCATCAGCGGATTGTCGAGGCGGAAAATCTGCACCATGCCGCGCGCCCAGCGAATACGCTGGCCGATGTGTGCAGACAAACTCTCGGTGGCGAGGCCCGCCGCCTGTGGAATACGGATATAGGCGGAAGTGTAACCCTGACGATGCAGACGCAGCGAGGTGTGCGCATCTTCGGTTACGGTTTCCACCGCTATGCCGCCAATCTCATCCAGCGCGGCGCGGCGCAATACGGCGCAAGAGCCGCAGAAGAACGCCGCATCCCAGGTATCGTTACCGTCCTGCACCAGGCCGTAGAACAGCGAGCCTTCATTGGGTGTCTGGCGGAAGCGACCGAGGTTACGCTCGAACGGATCGGGCGAGAAGAAGTGGTGCGGCGTTTGCAGCATCGCAAGGCGGTGATCCTTCAGGAACCAGCCCATGGTCATCTGCAGGAATGAGCGCGTCGGTACGTGGTCACAGTCAAAAATCGCCACGTAATCGCTGCGGCAGGCCACTTTCAATGCGTGATTGATGTTGCCAGCTTTGGCATGTTCATGGGTAGGGCGCACCACGTAATTGATGCCCACGCTGGCGGCAAATTCGCGAAACTCCTCGCGGCTGCCGTCATCCAGAAGGTAGATGTTGAGCTTGTCCTGCGGCCAGTCGATGCCCATCGCGGCATAAATGGTTGGTTTCACCACGCTCAGCGGTTCGTTGTAGGTGGGCACCAGGATATCGACGCTGGGCCAGGAAGTGATCTCGGGTGGCATGGAGACCGGCTGGCGATTGAGTGGCCACAGCGTCTGGAAATAGCCCAGTACCAGCACCGTCCATGAGTAGGTTTCAGCGCCAATCAGCAGCAGACCGAATGTCAGACTCAGCGGATCGTCCCAGTTCAGGGTTTCAGTGTAGCGCCACCACAAATAACGACAGGAAATGGTGAGTGACAGCACAATCAGCATGATAGTAGAGAGGCGGCCCGGCACCCGGCGCACCATCATCGCCAGGCCCCACAGCAGCAGCACAAAGACAAATTGCGTGGTGATGCCAAATGGCTGTGAAATACACAACAGTGCCAGCAGGCTGGCGACAATCGCTGCGACAATAAACAGTAGCTGGCGTACACGCGGTGGTAGTTTCTGCAACTGCTGTTCGGTACGCAGATGAATGCCCGTTTTCGCTATGTGCGCGGGAAGCGCTCCCAGCCATTGATAAAACTGCTGACGCCAGCGGAACAGGGGGCCAAACGCGTTAAACCGTTTACGCTCGCTGCGTGCGCTGTTGTCGAGCGGTAACACCAGCATCAGCCACAGGCTCTGCATGGCGTAACGCACAACGTCTAACGGGCGTGGACGTAGCGGCGAGATTTGCGGATAGTATCGCTGACGCTGTTGCAGCAAGCGCTGCCAGCCGGGCATTTCCAGCCGCAGCAGCGACCAGGCGAGCACGCACCATAGCAGATGCAACATCACGGTTAAGCGGCCCGCGCCGTGCTGGCGCGCCACGCGGGCACGGCTTTGCAGCGCCTGCCAGGCCTGAGGTACCAGCAGCCAGCGCAACGGATTCACGCCGCACCGCCCGCAACGTTCAGCAATAGCCAGTTCGCCAGCGTATTGATTTCTTCGCTCGCCAGCGCATGAGGACGATATTCACCCACCGGTTGTTTCATCATTAAGGCTTCTGCCAGTGCTTCATCGCGGTGAATCACCTGCGGAATCAGATTCTTCAGCGTGCGCAGCCACAGCTGATGCAGATCCTGTTGCAGCTGGCTGTTGGCATTGAATTGATTGATCAGAAACAGCGTGTGCGGCAAAAAACGCGGATGGTGCAAACGCAGCTGGCAGTTGGCATCCAGCGACAGCACCTGTAACAGGCGATCGGCGTGGATGGCGAAGGATCGTTGCCATGGCAGCAGATCCGCCGGAAGGTCGAGGATCACCCAGCGATACTGCGATTTCAGGGCCGGAAGTGCGTTCAGCAATGGCGCGGCAAGCTGTTCGTCGGCGTTTTGCAGACTTAAGACCTGCTGAAAGGTTAAGGCTCCGAAAGGCAGGAAATCGAGACCGGTTTGATAGCGCTGCGCGCACTGCTGCCACGGCTGCTGTTCCAGCAGTGCGGGAACCCAGCCCTGGGTGTGATTGAGCGGCAAGTTAAAATGGGCAGCCAGTTGATTCGAATCAGAAAAGTCGATGACCAGCACCGACTCCTGTAAAGCATTGAGCGCCCAGCCAAGTGCCGCACTGAGTGATGTTGCGCCACAACCGCCACGCAAACCTTGTAAGGCAATGACCGGCATTAGCGTTCAGGCTCCTGGTCGGCGGATAATTCACGCAGCAGCGGCCAGCGCGTCAGCAGACTATTCAGTCGCTCTTCGCGGGCAATATCAATGTAACGAAATGCCTTAAGGGAAAAGGCTTCGCTCAGGGTATTAATGTCATCCTGATCTTCAGTGGTAGACGCGATCAGCGAAAAGGCATTCTCTGTTTTCATTACTTTTTGCCACCAAAAAACAGCAATGGATGAATTGTGGTTCTATTTTTTGTAAAGTTTAAACCCGGAAAAATGCGCAGACTATGTAAAAATCAATATCATTTGAGATAGCGCAGGTTTTATTTATTTCAGCAGTTCCAATCGTCGCCGTCTATATTAAACTAGCCTGGATAGTTCTGATCGCGAAACAAATATGAAAAATCGCTATGCGCTTGGCCTACAACAAGTTCAGCAGGAATTAGTCACCCTGCAAAATCCGGGGTTTTATTGGATTACCAGTCAGCGTCAGGAAGATGCGCGGGTACTGCTGCGTCAGGTAGTGAGCCATCAACAGGCGGCAACCCTGGTCAGTGCTGATGAGAAGCCTCAGTCTTTACTTACGCCGGACCCGCTGACGGGCCCAGCGCGCATTCCCTTATTTTCGCTGCCGGCCAATAAAACCGGCCTGCAACATCTGGAGAATGATTTTGCTCGCGTACTGAATAGCCGCAGTGGTTTAGTGCTGTTTTACAGCAACGCTGCACTGTGGAGTAAATTATCCGAGGATGAACTCACGCTGTGGGTGAAACGTATGCGGCGGTTGCTCATTAAAAAACAAATCACGCTGCTACTGATCACCTCAGGTGCTTCAATTATTCATCTGCGTAACCATCTACAGCGTTATTTTCGCCAACTTGATGGTGTCGCACATTTAGAATTTCAACAGGATAGCTGGCAATATCGAATTAACTGGTGGTACTCCGCAGACAAATTACTGGCTGACCGTGCAATTCGATTGAGTTGTAATGAGAATCAATTCATTGCCATTAATGAAGTGGAACAAGCAACGCCGCTTAGCCTCAATGATGAAAATCAGTTTCTGGCACAAGAAGGGGTGCTGGAAGGCGCACCGCCGCTTTCCAGCCAGTGGCAGCTGTTTAGTGATAATGAAAGCGTATTTTCGCGTGCGCAACAGGCCAACGCCGCCACGGTCATTTTTAGTCTGGCCCATAACCAGGATATCAATGCCCTGGCAAAAATGGTCCACAGTTTGCGCCGCTCACGCGGTAACGCATTAAAGATTGTGGTACGCGAAATCAGTACCAGTCTTAGGTATAGCGATGAGCGATTATTGCTGGCATGTGGCGTCAATGCCATCGTGCCCGGCGCTCAAACGCTGTCACGCTTTCTCACCACGCTGGAAGGGATTCAGGGCCAGCAGTTTACGCGTCATGTTCCGGCCAACTTGCCCGCGCTGATGCAGGCATTACAGCCGCTGCAGCAAAAAGGCTATTTGCAGCTGGAGCCGTTCTGCTCGGCTGTACAGCAGCTGATGAGTAATACGTTGCTGCCGGAAAACGACAAGGGGCTGATGGTGGCATTGCGCCCGGTGCCGCAGCTGAAACCCGAGCAGATTCTGACGCTGTGTAAACCGCGTCGTTTTGGTGATTTGGTGACGCTGATTAACGATCGCATCTATCTGTTTCTGTCATCCTGCCGCTTCAACGATTTGGATATTGCGTTGAAATCGATTTTCTCGCTGCCGCACGATGAGTTGTTTAGTAACCGCGTGGTGTGGTTCGAGGACAACCAGATTTTGTCGGAAGTGCACAAGATTCGCCAGCTGACGCCGGTGGCGCAGCGTGAAGTGCCGATGGCACCGATTGCGGCCCCGCGGGCAAACAAGGTGTCCGCTTCTGACCTGCGTGGGGCGCAAACCCCGCAACCTATTGTTCTCAACCTTGATGGAGATCGCCGCTGATGACACTGATGGATTGGGTGCAGGTGGCGATCCTGCTGTTATTAATTTTACTGTTCCTGAAATCGTTGTTTGTGCGCTGGTTACCGCGCAGTAGCACCAGCCTGCTGATGCGTCTGCTGCCACCGCGTGCGCTGAAGTCGGAAGGGCAGTGGCAACGCAAATCTGCTAAAACGGATACCAAACCGTAATGAGTGATAACAAACCTTCGACGCTGCACGCTTCGTGGTGGCGCGGTCTCGGCGGCTGGAATTTCTACTTCCTGATCAAATTTGGTCTGTTGTGGTACGGCTACCTTAATTTTCATGCGCTGAGCAATCTGGTGTTCCTGGCGTGGCTGCTGTTCCCGCTGCCGTCACGTCGTTTGCATCGTGTGCGTCACTGGGTATCCTTGCCGATTGGCTTTGCGCTGTTCTGGCATGACACCTGGCTGCCGGGGCTGGAATCGATCATGAGCCAGGGTAGCCAGGTCGCGGGCTTCTCCTCAGCTTATCTGCTCGATCTGCTGGAGCGCTTTATCAACTGGCAAATGATTGGCGCAGGCTTTGTGCTGCTGGTGATCTATATGTTCGTGGCGCAGTGGATCCGCATCACGGTGCTGGTTTCACTGATGCTGATCTGGCTTAACGTGCTGACCATTGCCGGACCGGCGATGAATCTGCTGCCAACCAAAGCGGCGACACCGGAAGTGGCATTGAATAACCCTCCAGCCGCGACCAAAGCACCGGAGGGACTGGATCAATCTGCACCCCCGACCAGTGCCAATCTGACCTCCTGGCTCAATCGTTTCTACGACAGTGAGCGCCAGCGCGCCACCCATTTCCCGGATGCGCTGCCCGCGGATTCGCAGCCGTTTGATATTTTAGTGATCAACATCTGTTCGCTGTCATGGTCGGACATGGATGTAGCACAGTTGCGCGACCATCCATTGTGGAAGCATTTCGATATCCTGCTGAACAATTACAATTCTGCCACCGGTTACAGCGGTCCGGCGGGGATTCGTTTGCTGCGTGCCAGCTGCGGCCAGACCTCACACTCCAATCTGTATAAGGCCACCGATCAGCGCTGTTACCTGTTTGATAACCTGGCGAAACTGGGCTTTAAGCAGGAACTGATGATGGATCATACCGGCGTGTTTGGTAACTATCTCAAAGAGCTGCGTGAAGAGGGCAATTTGCAGGCACCGCTGATGTCACAAGCGGGAATTGCGCCAGAATTGACCTCCTTTGATGGTTCGCCAGTGTTCAATGACGGGCAATTGATGCAGCGCTGGCTCGACGATCGGACTAAAAGCAGCGATGCGCGCAGTGCCACCTTCTATAACCTGATTCCGTTGCATGACGGCACGCGCGAACTCGGCAGCACGCGCACCGCTGACTGGCAGCCGCGCGCTAAAATGCTGTTTGATCAGCTGGATACATTCCTGACCAATCTGGAGAAATCAGGACGCCGCGTGATGGTGCTGGTGGTACCGGAGCACGGTGCTGCGCTGCAGGGCGATAAAATGCAGATGTCTGGTCTGCGTGATATTCCCAGCCCGAGCATTACGCATGTGCCGGTGGGCATTAAGTTTGTCGGGATGAAAGCGCCGCATCAGGGGCAGCCGTTGAGCATTGATACGCCGACCAGTCTGCTGGCGATTTCCGAAATCATTTCCCGTGTGGTGGATGGTCAGGTGTTTAACGCGCCGAACGTCAATATGTCGGTGTTAGCGGATAATTTGCCGCAATCACCGGTGGTGTCCGAGAATGATAATGCGGTGGTGATGATGTATCAGGGTAAACCCTGGATTCGTCTGAACGGCGGCGATTGGGTGCCTTATCCGCAATAGCTGGGGGCGCGGCGCAAATTTTGCGCCGCGACTTTAACGTGCACAATTCCTAATCACCACTTTATCTTGCCCTTCCTGCCTTTTTTCGACTTTATCCCGGCGCATAAAAATGCTGACCTGCGATATACTCGCTGCGCATTTCATCTATACCCGTCATTCTTCAAGTTGCAGGTGCGTTGGCTGTGCTCATTTATCCCAGTCACTTACCTGAGTAAGCTCCTGGGGATTCATTCCCTTGCCGCCTGCCTGCACCTTTAATAATTTAGGGTATACATAGTCGATTTAAGTGGTCGGGAGAGGGTTTTGTTGCGCGTCAGTCGATCGTTAACGATAAAACAGATGGCAACGGTGTCCGCCGTGGCAATGGTGACCATCAGCATTTTTATCGTCATCCAGTTATTCCACTTTGTGCAGCAGCGCAGGATTGACTACGCCCAGCAGATGGAAAATATCGCGCACACGGTGCGCCAGCCGCTGTCGGAAGCCGTTCTGAAAGGCGATATTCCGCAAGCTGAACGCATCCTGAATACGTTGAAACCGGCGGGCATCCTGTCTCGTGCCGATGTGGTATTGCCGAATGCGTTTCAGGCGCTGCACGCCGATTTTGTGCCGGAAAAACCGGTGCCGCGTTTCGTGGCACGTCTGTTTGAACTGCCGGTGCAAATCACGCTGCCGCTTTATTCGGTAGAGCGTACTGGACTGCCGAAGCCTATCGCCTATCTGGTGCTGCAGGCCGACTCTTCGCGGGTATACCAGTTCCTGCTCAGCACGCTCTCCACCATGATCACCACCTATTTGCTGCTGGCGCTGATACTTTCGGTGTCGATTAGCTGGTGTATCAATCGCCTGATCGTCCATCCTTTGAGAAGTTTGTCGCGTGATTTGCAGGAGTTGCCACCGCAGGCCATTCTCACGCACAAGCTCGACCTGCCGCATAATCATCGCGACGATGAAATCGGCATGCTGATCCGCAGCTACAACCGCAATCAACAGGTGCTGGAATCGATTCATGATGAGATGAGTCGCATGACCACCCATTTTGCCGTGACCGACCTGCCCAACCGTGCCCTGTTCCTGGCGTTACTGGATCAGCATGCCAGTCATCGCCATAGCCGTCAGCCGTGGGGATTGATGGTGATTCGTATCGAAACACTGCAGGAAGCCAATGGCGTTCTCAGTGATGAACAGCGCGACACCCTGATGCTGACGCTGGTGGAGAAGATTCGAAGCACCGTTGACGACCACACCCTGCTGGCGCAAACCGGACCCAGTGATTTCGCGCTACTGATGAAGCGCGCGCACAACCCGTTCCGCGCCATGCGTCTGGCGCGCAACCTGATGATTCGCATTAACCAGCCGGTGAACCTGCATCAACTTCAGCTGCGTCCAAACGCCAGTATTGGCCTGGCGCTGCATGATGACAGCGTCGTCAGTGCCAGCGAGCAACTCGACCGCGCGACCTCGGCAATGATGTCGGCGCGTCATCAAGGCAAAAACCAGATTCTGTTCTTTGATCCGGCGCTGACTGAGCGGGCGCAAAAACGCCTGACGCAGGAGCACGATATCCTGCAGGGGTTGCAGGATGGTCAATTTGCACTTTATCTGCAGCCGCAAATCAATATGCAAACCGGTGAGCTGGCGGGCGCGGAAGCGCTATTGCGTATGCGTATGCCGGATGGCAGCTATGGTTTGTCAGAAGAGTTTATCGCCAGCGCGGAAGAGATTGGGGTGATTTCCGCAATTGGGCGCTGGGTGTTTGAAGAAGCCTGCCGCATCCTTGCCGCGTGGCAGAAGCTGGGCATCAATATTCCGCTGAGCGTCAATATATCGGCAGTTCAGTTGCGTGACCCCAGCATGGTGAGCCATTTGCAAGGCTTGCTGGAGCGCCATCGTATTGCACCCGGCAATTTCGTGCTGGAAATTACCGAAACCGCGCAGATTGGCGATGCCGAGCAAGCGATTTCGCTGCTGCGTTCACTGCAGCAAACCGGCGTGGCCGTGGCGCTGGATGATTTTGGCATGGGTTACTCCAATCTCAATTACCTGCATCAGTTTAAAGCGCTGCCGGTGAACAAGCTGAAGATGGACCGTAGTTTTGTCGCGGCGCTACCGGATGATGACACCATGGTGCGTATTGTCGCGGCGATTGCGGACATCATTCATCTTGATGTTATTGCTGAAGGCGTGGAAACCGATGAGCAGCGAGACTGGCTGCTGGCACGCGGAATTACTATAGGGCAAGGCTACTTATACGCTGAAGCGCTCCCTCTTAACGTCTTCAACCAACGCTGGCTTGACAGCTCGTCACATCCTGAATAATCACATTGTTTATTGATTTTCCTAACGAAATTGCAGTCAGATAGTTTGCTGAAGCGTTTCAGTTCATAGTTAGAGTTTTGTAACTTTTGTAAGGAATGTAAGGGTATATTAATCCTGTTATCGGAGTGTTATTTTCCCGCAATCGGTAAGGTTTTTCGCTTCCAGGCGGCTTGCCGCATGCGTTCTCCATAATAACGGCGGTGAATTCCGTCTATACCTGGACACCTGTTATGAAACTGTTCAAAAGCCTCTACTTCCAGGTGCTGGTTGCCAT
>Ga0157363_1000406_pt1 | contig 32665 bp, 21 predicted proteins | sample AttsexASBM1_FD_111477 | JGI IMG/M metagenome (GOLD analysis project Ga0157363, IMG submission 111477) | Fungus gardens microbial communities from leaf cutter ant in Ribeirão Preto, State of São Paulo, Brazil - Atta sexdens ASBM1 | ecosystem: Host-associated > Fungi > Mycelium > Unclassified ... | reverse complement strand
CGTCCGACGGCTATAATTAATACTGCTTTTTCCGCTTAACAATGAATCGCATATATAAAAAGCTTATGACTGCGGTTTACGGTACATTATCATAGATCATTGTAATATACTTTCAAGAGATTTACTTTTTTTCCCGTTTGTTTCAACGAACGAAACAAAGTAGTAATCGTATACGATTAAAGGTAGAACTTGTCATTTCTGTTCGCTCTTAATTTACGATTATTGAATATTAAATTTGTTATTTGTATTATTTTAGGCCCATCTACCGAACTTAAAAGTGCACGCGTATTTTGCACCGCCGACTCCGCCACCCAGCGCAGGAGCCTCGCGACAACGATACTGTCGGTGCTGCGTCATTCTGTGATTTTGCCTTCAACTCCTAACTCCGAAGTAAAAAATCGTCCGATATATATACCCACGAGATTAGTGGACCTTTATCGGTGGTCGCTGCTTACGGCGATTATGGGACCTCTCTCTCTTTCTCTCTCTCTCGTGGTTACCGGAGGAAGCGCTCCGGTTGCCCATCACACATTGATAAGTGAGAACGGGAGGACTCGTTGTCAATTGCAAATCGTTAAATCGATTCAAGCTCCACATGCAACGAGTGAAGTACGTCACCATCATCAATACAGATGCTACTACTGCAATTACCACTATGACCGCTGCTGCTGCTCTGCTGCTGCTATTACTATTACTACTATTACTACTACTACTACTACTACCGCTGTTACTACAACACTTATTATTATTTCTATTTGTACTCTGTTATCTCGATAGTAAGTGCATCGCCACTATTTCGGTATATATTGCGTGCGGAAAGTTAGTCTGCAAAGGAAAGAAATTCTCAGGTTTCCTTTAGCGATATTTTCTATGATCTTCATTTAGCGTTCGTCCACAGAGAGAAATAAACGCGCCCGCGTGTTTTCTGAGCCACTTGCAATACATACGGAGTGACGTATTCGAGAGCGAGCGAGCTTATTTTGATTAGCGTTCGGACGCGTATTTTCCTAGCGCTACGCGAGCAAGTTTATCGATTTACGTTGCTCGATAAACACGAGATACTTATTTTAAGATACGCGTAAATGTCTTATAAATATCTTAATGAGCACCCGCGCGCGTACTACCGATGAAACGTGGAAGAGAACGGTAGTTTTAGGGGCAACGAAGTCAAGCGTGCAATTGTATCCAGAAGTCGAATTTCACACACAATCTCGACGTGTAATCGTAGCAGTTTCTCAACGAACACTGCCTATAATGCTATTGATAAACGAGAAAAAAAAGATGCAAAAAAAAAAGAAAAAAACAAAATACGGTATAGCGACCGCGAATCGAATCTCGTCGTAATATTTAGGATATTAATTATCGTTTATCATATAACGTAGACGTATATGCACCGACAAAATACAGCTCGGTAAAAGTGTTTCTTCTCGGTGTCTGTTTAAAAAGTATTAACGAATCGCGCGTATCGTGATTACCGAGCGACACCTATGAATTTCTTTCCTTTCGTTAAAACAAGAAAACGAAAAAAAAAAGGAAGAAAAAATAGGAAGAGAGAGAGAAAAATGAAGACGAACGCATGTCGCGGAATTTGTCGCATCAAGGGCGCACAACTTTCAACTTTCAACGACGAAAATTTCGACGTATATTTGTGATCATGGACACTCGAGATAGAGTGAGAATGAGAGGAGGATGCTCGAGTATCGTCTTTGAAGACTCCACCGCCGCTAGCGCGGCCTATAGCGGTGGCGCGTGAGAGATGCATTTTACATCGATTCGCGGGCAGACGGTATTTATGCCCGTGTATCGTATTCGAGTACCCGTATAAAACGTAAACACCACTTCTCCTCGACAGCCCGGACATCTATTCTATTATTTCTATTCTCCGTTTTATTATCTTGTTTTCTTTTTGTTTTTTTTTCTTTTTGTAACTTGTCATGGACTAGGAGAGCACAGACTGAAAAACGAATCAAAGCGTTAATGTGTTAAACCGATTAACTTCGTGCTGGCGGCGAACGGCGCTGGCATTTTTACTTTTTAAGCCTAGGTTTAAAAAAAAAATAACGGAATAGCGGCAGTATCATGAAGCCACAGACGTATTGTGAAGAGCGGTGGATTTTCGTGCGATCTGATCATCGCCAATTGATTCTAGATACGCCGTGACTATAGTGACGATGTGCCCGATGGAACAAACAAAACAAACAGAAAAGACATTTAATCTCCGACCGAGTGCTTGTAAAGGCCCCGATTGTAACATCGGTGCTATCACATCTCGGATCATGTATTGTTCGATGAAGCAACCGATTTGTTGGATCTTCGCGGTCGCGTTGAGCAAAAAGAGAACGAGCAATTTCATAAGAAGACGTGAAATGTCGAACGTGACTTTCCTCGAGGCCGGGAAATGGACCACGGAAAGACAGAACAACCCCTATACACGATGGATTACGATTTTCCATTTGATTGTACACGAAGAAATTCCACAGCGTAGTATCTCCGAGAGTTCTCGCGACGGAACTTGACGACGGATTTGGGTTTCGAATCGACATAATTTATTTTGAATATAAAAGACACTACACATACATATGCGCGCGCGCGCGCGCACACACATACATTGGCTATATTTTTAGAAGTATACCCTTGCCAGATTTTTACTAAAGAAGCCGTGGACGCATTTTGAACGCGTTAATGGCTGGTCGAAGACCAACGCGCGAAATTTTTAAAAGCGGTCCAGTTTCGAAGTGCAATATCCGTCAGACGCGAAACGCGCCTCGTTTTTTTTCCTTCCTCTGTCTTTGATTCGTGAATCGTAAACCCAGTTAATATCGCGATACACGGCAAGTCGTCGCGTTAAGCAAAGGGAGGGGAGGGGGGAAGAAAGAAACACGAAGTATCAATTGTTAATCTTTTGGTAGCGTGTAAGAGACGTACCGCGTATATATGAAGTATATAGCGTGTAACAGAAATAACGGATGCGGCAACCTAGTATATAATACAACAGTAAATAAATATATAGATAAGATATGTTTTATACGCTGCATGTCATCCCTAGTGGAATAACGTGATCATTGTAAACGTGTCGTTCGAAGTCAGGTTAATAATTATAAGCGATGTACGATTATACGCGCGCATGACATAACCGCCAATGATGCAGGACACACACACGTACACATATAACACGCGCGCTATCCGCAAGGCTTTTCAATTTCTCGCGAATCTCGATAGATGAGCGTTTGCACTTCCGATTTCTCCGAACGGAACCCAGATAGCAAGCTACATCATTTTAACGGCATCATTTTAAAGGCATCAAAATGATGCCTTTAATATCGCTTTGACGTCAAAATGATGACAAATAATGCCAGCCCAGATAGAACACAATCATAATAGATATCATAAAGGATGTCATGGCTTTATTTCCTGTACAGCATAGATTATTCTAGTAATTGCAACGTTTCAGTAATATTGCATACGTTGCGGCAATGTTGTTGCAAGCTTCTGTGCTGCATGGATTGTGAAAGCAAAACAAATCACGATACATCAAAATAAAGTTAAAATGTATTGTTAACGATGGAAAAGTAACTCTTAACAATTATTTTGGAGTCATTTTGATTTATGTTCTGCTTGAATAAATCCAAGCACAGCAACAAGTCACGATTAACTAACATTAAAATGATGTTAAGATTAATTGTAACTGTTTGAAAAATGACTTTTAATAATCATTTTGGAGCCACTTTGATAATGACTTGTCATAATGACTTTTTATTCTGCTTGAGTTATAAGTCAGTGATGAGACAAATGAAGTCATGATGATGTCCTTATAACTTTTGTATTCTACTCCTCGCTTGCTATTTAGGAATTGTCCTTTACGCTACGATTACCAATTCAACCGCGTGAATTCTCTAAAAAGAGAGGACAAAACTTTTTCGCATCAAATGAATCAAATAGACCTATTCTTTTTAGTTAAACTACTCGCACTGTTCATCCCTTCTTTTTTTTTCAATATGGAAAGAAAAAGAAGAAAGATGAATTATATAAGAAAAACACAGTTCAATTGAAAAGAATATATCTTTTACCCATTTTATAGATTAATTTATTGTAACTTAAATCTTGGTTCAACTTCCTGATTTTTTTTCTAATTTTTAGAACTAGAAAAAGATGAAGAGTAAGTTGAAGCAATTTTAAAATTAATCTTCATTGGTAGAAATGTGCATTAGTAGTGTCTAGGAAATGAGATTTATGTTCCCTAGGTAGCAAGGTAACATTATTTGATCAAAATGATGACAAACTAATGACTTTTCAACAAGAGACACAGGATGCATTCCACTTAACATCCGCAACACTCGCGAGCATCATTTCTTCTCATTGTAATTGAATGTCAAACAAGGATGAAATGATGTATGCGAGTGTTGCGGACGTTAAATGGAACGCACCTATAGTAATTATTTCATCTTTGTTTAACATCGGCAAACAATTCAAATGATTCACTGTGTCATCTATATCTCTTGCTGGAAAACATCCAACTTCAACTTATTACCTGAATCGAAACGAGAGAGAAGCGAGAGAGTTTTGTCAATGATTCTCACGGTTGATCATCGTCCGATGCACGAGCTAAACTCAAAATACAAAGTCAATCGCAGTGCCTGAAATGTTACGAAGCTAATCCATGTAGTCGTGTCGAACGCGAGCTTTTCCGCGTGCGACAGATTGTAATGCTAACGTAGAACGATATGTTTGGCTGAACCAAAATGCAGCGCGGCATCCGGGCAGGTCGTAATGCGTGTCAATAACAACCGGCGGAGGAGATTTGGGGAGATGTTATATTAGCCGCTGTAAACCGCCCATCAATCGGGATATCATTGTTGGTTAATCGCGTTGCGTCAATCCGCGACTTCGACCAGCCTGCGAGAGAAGGAAGAGCCTTGTTGGCAATCCCTTTGACTTGGACGTACGGGATTCGCTCGGACGATCTTCAGACTTGCGACAATCTGTCTGAATTTTCATGAACGAGGGAATGAAGTACCGTCACACTTTCGATGATCGCCACTTACAGTTTAATCAATTGTAATAATCCGCAGTTGTCACCGTTGAATCGTGTTAATTAAGAAGATAAGAGATCGAAGGCGTTGATGCCGCTGAGTGATCGTGCAAGTGTTTGGCTGTGCAAGAGAGAAAGCTGACTAGGGTCTGAGTAAGAAGGCTGTGAATAGGATGAGAAGAAAGAAGGAAGGAAGAAAGGAGTGAGCGAGAGAAAGAATGAAAGGGCGAGAGGGTGTATGTATGAGAAAGGAAAAAGAGCATGAGAGAGATAAAGATATTAATCGAAGTCAGCGAAAGTATCTCGGTATCCGCTGCGTGTATCGACGGATTGACACGATCAGTCTCGTAATAATCGCGACATACTGAGAACGATTCGGAACGGATCGGGTCGGCCCGTTATTAGCTATTTATTCTCGCCTAGCAAACAAACTGATGTTATTTGTCATCATTTTGATATCAAAATGACGACAAATAACGTCAGTTTACTTGCTGGACACACAGCACTTTATCTGAGGGATGTTCTGGGAACGTCCTCAGCGTATTCTAAGAATATCCTTAGAACGTTCCGAAAATATCCTTAGGATATGGATTGCCTTCTGGACGTCTTTAGGACATCCACTGGAGGTCTGTGCTGTATGAATTTTAAGAAATAAACGAAAACTCCAAAAAATATTTCTCGCGTACAACACAACAGCATTCATGGTCTACACGTGTCGGCCTACACGTGCCTCCCGACAACCTCGATGGGCTATCGAGAGGATGTCGTCGAGAAAGAAGAAAAAGAAAAGAAAAATGAAAAAAAAAAAGAAATCAGATGAAACAGAATCGCGTACGAATACTGTAGCTAATTATATTGACACTTCGCTGCTTCGAGAAGCTGCAGTCTACCATGTATATATTTTCATTAATGTATGTATAATAAAAATATATTCGAGACAAAATCTCTGCGATTGTTATTCCACGCGCGTTCCGCATTCCTGTTGCGAACGATGAAGAGAATTTATTCATAAGAATTACCAGAGAGGACAACTCGCGAAATCTTTGAGAAACGACGGCGCTTGCCATTGTCGTCGGCCAAGGTCTAAGACACAACGAGCTGTGATGTAATCGAGGAACTGTTTACTGCAGCCTTGAATGGAGAACGGAGTCTATACTTCTTTCGAAAATTACAAGGGAACGACGGAAATGAATTTCACTCTGAATTTAATAGCTAGGATTATACTTTATTGACAATGGATTCAACAAGAATGAAGATTACGCCATTCGACTGAATTTCATTACCTTGAAATCTTGTTCTCGATGCGAGAAAGTTTAAGAAATATAATGTATAACGTAAAATCTCTTTCATAATCAATTTTTTCTTATTACAAGCGAAAAAATACAATAAATCGTAACGAAGAATAACAAAACGCTTATCTTACGATCGAAGTAATTACAAAGAAATTATTACAAATGTGTCAAGTTTAGAGCAAGAACAAAATAATCACAATATATGTTATAATTTTTAAACTCGTTAAATATAAATTTCTTTATTAATTGTGAACGTGTGATAATCCGTTCAACAAATATAACAATTCTGTATCTATTATATGTTCCAAATTTTAAAATGAATCTTAAAAAGTGAAATTTTACTCTTAAAAATTGAAATTTGAACCATTCTTTTTAAAAACTGATTCAGTTTTCACTCTTTAAAATGAGATTACACTCCAAAAAATATAGAGAGTGTGTGTAAATAAACTTATTACGAATAAAGTAATTTAAAAAGTATTAGAAACGTGCTGTTAGAAAACAAATGGAAGCATATTATAATATACAGAGTGTATTTGAAATAACGTCCAACGTAATCAATGCTATTTTTATAACAAAAAACTGAATCGAAAAAGTCTGTTACATTTTTGCAATATTTTTTTTTTAGACCCAAATAAGCAAAATCGACGACAATTTTAAGATATCTTTAAGATTAAAAAATAATAAGGCTTTAAGTATAAAACAAATGAGTAGAATTAAATGAGGGCAAAGAGCTAATAATATAAATAATAAAGAACATAAAATAATAAACAAAATAATAGCTATAATAATTACATACGTTTCGACTCCGATCGGGTCATTATTAATGTTACAAAATATAAAAGTAAAAATCTTGAGAACAATCAAATAAATTACAATAGTTCGTTTCTTGTTCACTGCTTAAAAAATTTAGTGTTCATCATATTGTTAATCCAATCAAATTATTGTTCTCAAATGAGAAATTGTTATTTTCTTGTGTTATGCAAATAAAGTGAAGACAACTTATCTCCGTCAGACAACACAATTTGACACTAAATTTTTTAAGCAATTAACAAGAAACAAACTATTGTAATTTATTTGATTGTTCTTAAGGTTTTTACTTTTATATATTATAACATTGATAATGACCCGATCGGAAGAGTCGAAACATAATTATTATAGCTATTATTTTGTTTATTATTTTATTATTTATGTTGTTCTTTATTATTTATGTTGTTGGCTCTTTGCCCTCATTTAATTCTACATATTTTCTTTAAGAGTTTTTTAAGAAACATCATCTTCAAAATATTTCACAAAGAACACTGAAAGATATCTTAAAATTATCTTATACATCAATTTTATCCATTTGTTCAGTAATCTTGTTCAGAAATTAATATTTCATTAATTATTGCGAAAATTGCAAAATAATAGATGACCTGTCGACTCACTTTATTTTTATTAAGAATAGCACTATATGATTATAGTTGATTAGTAGGCGTTTTGTCAGATACAACCTGTATACATAATATTTTTTGTAAAATAAGGAATAACAAATATACATAAATAAAGTAAATAAGTACATATAAATATAAATAAATAAAGTAAATAAATAAATATACATACGTAAGTAAATAAATATTTCATTTTGCGCAAATAACGCGCACTTCAAACGACATATTTTACCGATAGCGACGATTACGACAACGAGCATGGCTCTAGGTGGCACCGCTACCTAACCTACGTTCATTGACCAGCTCGCAGTCACTCTCAATCTGTTTCGTCCACGTCGTCTGTGGCGTTCTCGGTTGGCGATCCGCGATATCAGAATTTGGAAAGTGGGTGTTGCTTCCGTCAGCCGTCAGCCGTCCATCAGCTTGCAATCAAGTGCCGAGAGTATCGCGCTATATCTAACGGAAGGGCGGAATCGCAAATAGGAAATCTCGGCGAGCCACCCTTCGTGGGAGTCATGTGTAAGTGAAACTCCAGCCTGCTCCAGCCCGCGTTCCTTGACGCCGGTTTCCCGAGAAGCGCGGCAGCGACTTGGACGCGAAGGGTTAGGCGGGGGTCCACGTACGATCGATAATACTAACCGTTCGCAAGATATACTGAACGGATGGACAGTTCCAAGTGTCATTTGACAAATGGGGCGTTTTGCCTATCGTTACAGTGTCCCAATGAATTTTTTCGTGATGCGTACGCGTTTCACGAGCCGCACATTATTATTACGAATTTTTTCTATGGTTGTCTAATTCAGGACCACTCGCTGAGTGTCGAAGACGTTTCTTATCAATAAAGGAATGTCAGATTACTGTTTATCTGATTTATTTTACTTCATATGTGATTGCAGTGCGGAGCTATTTTTAGAACGTATGTTTAGGGATGCTTTATTGATTTTACCAAGTTCCCAGTAGAAGTTTGGAATCACTTTAATAATTCTGTGTTACAGATTTGTAGATTTATTCCTTGAAAATTGAGTTGAAACTTAGAAACCCAATAAGCAAACTGTTTGAAGAAATTCCAGCAGATTGGCAGCAAATTAAATCTGAAAAATGCAGTAGAATCTGTATCTCATTAAGATCTTGTTCAACATGACCATGATTCTTATATCATGAACACAACAATTTGATAGCAATTTAGTGGTAGAAATCAAGCAGAATCTGTCAAACGTAATAGTCTGTTTGATTTCTGTTGCTAATTTATCAAACTGTTCAGTTTCTAGCAATTTAATTAGTTTCTACCAATCTGCTGTTAAGCCATATATTTTTATATTTTTTATGATGTTTGTTGCATCTGATATAATAGACCAGATAAAATTTATCAGTAGCCACTTTGTAAAGTCTTTACAAGCAAACTTGGCTAATTCGGAATTTTGTATACTGAATTTGTTGTCATGTACTTAGTAAGAACTGTAATATATTACAATTATTTTTGTTGCAGATTGATCTTGACTCAAAAAGCTAGCTCTGCCCTCTGTCAAGATGATAGGGGGTCTATTTGTTTACAATCATAAAGGAGAGGTGCTCATCTCCCGAGTGTATCGGGATGATATTGGCCGTAACGCAGTGGATGCATTTCGCGTCAATGTTATCCATGCGCGACAGCAAGTGCGCTCACCTGTAACCAACATTGCCAGAACATCGTTTTTCCATATAAAACGCGCTAACATTTGGTTAGCTGCTGTCACCAAACAAAATGTTAACGCAGCGATGGTATTCGAGCTGCTGCTGAAGATCATAGATGTTATGCAATCGTATTTTGGCAAGATTTCAGAAGAGAACATCAAGAACAATTTTGTGCTTATTTACGAGCTACTCGATGGTCAGTATTAAAGTTTGATTGATATTTTAATAGTTATGTTATGTGGCTTTTTCCTTTTTTGGAACTTTATTGATCTTTTTTGCAGAAATACTTGATTTTGGATATCCGCAGAACTGTGATACGGGCGTGTTGAAGACATTTATCACTCAACAAGGAGTGAAATCAGCTACCAAGGAAGAACAAGCTCAGATAACATCGCAAGTCACAGGTCAAATCGGATGGAGGCGAGAGGGCATTAAGTACAGACGTAATGAGCTCTTCTTGGATGTACTTGAATATGTGAATCTATTGATGAGCCCTCAGGGTCAGGTTCTTAGTGCACATGTTGCTGGAAAGGTAAATTTTCTAAAGAAAATAAAATAATTCAGCAGAGTTTTCACAAATTTCTAATAAAAAATTGTTTTTTAGGTGGTAATGAAATCCTATTTATCTGGTATGCCAGAATGTAAGTTTGGGATTAATGACAAGATTGTTATGGAGGCTAAAGGCATGAAAGGAAGCGGTGGATTGGGAGGTGGCGGTGATGATCCCACAGGAGCTAGATCTGGCAAACCGGTTGTTGTTATTGATGACTGCCAATTCCATCAGTGCGTTAAGCTTAGCAAATTCGAGACCGAACATTCCATTAGTTTTATACCACCGGATGGTGAATTTGAGCTGATGAGGTGAGACACGAACTTTAATATATTAATTATAATAAAGTTTTTATTGCAGATTGAATTTGACTTGAGAGACTAGTTCTGTCAAAGAATTTATGTGTAATTATTTTTGATCACGAAAACAATCGTGGATATAAAGATTATTTTTATTTACAGATATCGTACCACGAAGGATATATCATTGCCTTTCCGCGTAATACCATTAGTGCGCGAAGTAGGCCGAACGAAAATGGAAGTCAAAGCGGTTCTAAAATCAAACTTCAAGCCCTCGTTGCTGGGACAGAAGATAGAAGTGCGCGTACCGACGCCGTTAAACACTGCCGGTGTACAACTGATATGTTTGAAGGGTAAGGCGAAATACAAAGCATCGGAGAACGCGATTGTTTGGAAGATTAAGCGCATGGCTGGCATGAAGGAGACGCAGTTATCAGCCGAGATCGATTTATTAGAAACGGACACAAAGAAGAAATGGACGAGACCGCCGATATCAATGAATTTTGAGGTGCCATTTGCACCGTCTGGCTTCAAGGTGCGCTACTTGAAAGTTTTCGAATCCAAGTTGAATTACTCGGATCATGATGTGATAAAATGGGTTCGTTACATTGGCCGTAGCGGTTTGTACGAGACGCGATGTTAATGATTCCGAATCTTGATATTGAGGCATAAATAATTGTAAAGAAGTAATCTCATTGCAGAAGTCACGACTGCGAGTATTGATATTGACTATTTCTCGTTATTATTTCATTGTAGCGCATATTTGAAGCGACGATTTGAAATTCAACAATCGGATGGTTAATTCCTAATCGTGCACGATACGTAGCGATGGAAAATGTATCGAAAGAATTCCATTATCAGCACAAAATTTCTGTGTAATTGTAGAAAATTTTTTTTGTATATTATATAGCGTACTAGCAAGAGTGACGTTCTCATTTTCATTTATTAGGAGAAAATGCGATGTTAGGAGAAAATTTTTAAACGAAAAAATAAAACTAGATTCCCTCTTGTGAAAAGATGTTGAACGGAATATATCATGATCGGTACTAGGCGGATTATTTCCTTCGTGCCAATTTTTCAGTCATCCATTTTATTCACTTCGATTCTTAGCCGTAATATCGCACTATGGTGGATAGCTATGAGCTATAATCAGATTTTGTTAATAAGATTTTTTGAAATGGAAAATTTGTTATTGAAGACGATAATTAGATATAATCATGAATTCTTTATATATACATATTTACTTGAATCATTTAATAAGATTTGTATTTCCTTTTGCTTCGTTTTTACGCCGAAATGATCATTATAAGTTTTTATCACATAATTCCACAATCTAAGTAATTAAAAAATCGATTTGCGCCTCTGGAATTAATACAGTTATGAGGATAATCTATATTCAAGAAATATAAATATATTTGTAGGATTATTATACATAACGAATATTTTTTTCGGAGCACATTATGAATTTCTGTATTATATATGTATTAATATATATCTATATATGCAAATGATAATTATTCATTTTTTGTGTAACAATGTATGGAGTTACGGCCTCTTTGTTACTGGAGTTTGAGCGGAACTGACCAAATCTTATGTACCCTAGGGATCATTCGGTACAAGCTTGCGATGCGCTCAATGAAATGTAGAATGCTTTTAACCTGTTATCCGTGCATGAGAATAAGTAGAAAGAAGCATCGATCGATTGTACGAGCGTGATTGATTTCGTCTCTCCAAAGGAACGCTCGAATGCGTAATGAAATATATGTGTAAAATAAATTATGCGTTAAATTTAATTATCCTGCTTTCTTTAAATTATCATCCTCAATATTACGTGCAACAAAATTAATTTGTGACACAAAGAATGTAAAATAAAATATAATTTACTTAGAAATTAGATTTTACATTGAAGAGTTATAGAATGTAAAGGTCTGTTCGTTTTCATTGAACTTCAAAGTATTTTCAGTATTATGCAACAAAATTAACTCGTGACTTAACGTATATAAAATCGAAAATAATGTAATTTAGTTAGAAATTAGATTTTACATTGGAGATCTAAGTAAGCAGCGCCTGCAAAGCACAAAAAAACGCTTATACATTCTTTAGCAGTTTTTTAACGTTTTGCTATGTTATTTGGGTCGATTATAGGATTTAAGTGTTTTTTTTTTTTTTAATTGAACTTGTTGCACAGTTCCATCTTTTCCTTTTTTTTTCTTCATGAAAAGAAAAATAAGAGAGAGATGTACCGTACAAAAAGTTTAGCTAAAAAAGACGTAGAGTACTTAAATAAAGTGCTTTCAGGATAAGAACGCAATAAATATAAAGCAGTCAATGTAAAATGCTCATCTTTAATCGGTGATTATTTACAACTTTAGATTCGCAAAAAATATTTTTAAAGTGATGAGATACGGAATTGTTCACGTCTTAAAAAAAATTTAAAATAAGTATAAAAAAACTTGAACTTTCGAAAACTGACACTTTGAAATGCGCTACTCGCTATTCTCGAAATATCGAATGAATCGACACGCGCGCGACTTCTCGCCGGAACAATACATCGGACATTTTAAATAAGGCGACACCTTGAAACGTTAGATGTTAAAAAAGTGTTGACTTTAGAATAGAAAATTTTGTGAGTCATGAGACAATGGATTATTAATTAGTCAGGTAGTGACTACTCTCGCTCTCTTCTGTTTCGTCAATTTTATTTTCGGAACGAATTTTTACTTCGAATAATTACGATCTTGATTAGCGTGACATTTTTCAACATAATTCATGGCCGTTCTAGACTCCTGAGAAATATGATGAGCGATACGTTGCGCATCGTTTGTCATGCGACAGGTAAACAACTTTCTTTTTTTTCTCCATGTTACAAAAAATTTAACTAAAAAGATCTAGTGCTGTCCAAGATTTGTAATTCTAGGCATTGACTTGACGTGTATCGGCGATGTGTTTTCAGGCCAGTGTAAGAATATCTTTGCATCGTAATTCAAGTTTATTGTTTTCCGTTTTTTACCTCCTTTAAGAAAAAAGAAAATGATAGAACACAATTACAAATATTGGACAATACTCCTGAATACTGATCATATCTCTGATAAAAATAAAAATCAGAGCGTAAGTCGAATATAATGGGAGAGTAATAGAAGCGTAAACGCCTCTTTCATTTCAATTTTCGTCTCCTAGAAGCTTCGTTTACTACTTATTTTTTATTACTCTCCCATTACATTCGACTTAAATTTTTTATTTTCACCAAGAATACGAGACACTTCGGTTACATTCCATACAGCACAAAAACTTACAATAACATTTGCAATATTACAGTAATATTACTAGAACGTTGCAATCTTGTTACAATATTGCTGAAATGATCTCTGCCGTATGGAATTATGCCGTATGCGATTACCACTGTCAAGATGCGCTCCAACATTTCGCGTTTACATTTACAGCGCGCGATAACATCATCACCTTCTATTCCACGGAAACTTGGCGGGAAATGCTTTGAATTTCCGCCCGCGAGGTTTCTCGTCTACGTCCGCCCTGGCGCATCCGCGATGGCACAGAGCGCGACGACTCTTACCTTGAAGCGGCGCATGCGATCCACGCTCGCCTCGCACCGCTCCGCTCCGTGCACATACAACGTATACGTGTCGCACGTATACCTGTCATGGATTCCGAGGATCGACCGCGGCCACCGCGGGCACGCGTGATCGCGCGATTTCCTGCGTGAGAGTGTCGCGCATCACACGCACGCACGCACGCACGCACGCACGCACGTCGAGTCGACGGTGTCCGGGGCGTGCACGAGGAAGCACAATCGGACAAGACTGCCATCTTCGTCGTCGTCGTCGTCGTCGTCGTCGTCGTCGTCGTCGTCGTCGTCGTCGATCATGAGCGTCGCGGTACCGTCGCGTGGAGGAAGGTGCCGTCGTCGCCGTTGGTGAACGAGCTGCTGGGAGAGACGCCCGAGAGAGTCGCACCAACACTGTGCATTGGGAAACGCGGCGTGCCGAAATGATTACCTTCATCGGCGACGGGCCTTCTGTTCTCATTTGGAGCACGGATCCCGTGAGTATCCTCTGTCACATATTGCTTTTATTTCTCTTTTTTTCTTTCTTTTTCACACGTTATCAAATCCTCTAGAATGTCTTTAGAATCCTCATCACCCTCTGATAAATAGAGAGTTAATAAATGCAAAGAACGGGGGATGTACAAAAAATCGAGTGCGCGTCTATCGAGACTGCACGGAGGAATTACGCCCCATGGATGAACGTATAAAAGTCAACGAAAGATCAAAATGACCTTATTTCATCTTGACTTTTACGATGTTAAAATAAAGTTATTTCAATTTTCTCTCGACTCGATGCGCTCCTTGGACGAGCGTGTGCGTGTCGCCGCGACGTCGCCGTCGTGTTCGCGGCTTCGCCCGTCCGCGTGGCGGCTTTATGGTCGTCGCTATTTTTAGAGCATATCGTAAACCTACGGTCTGCTGCCGCCCGCGAGGAAAGAATCTCGCGTTTTGTCCGTGCGGGCACGTGCGGCGAACCATATGAATCATATTGGTCGCGGGTGGATTCGAATCGGATGTTCCAGGACGATCGCGGGTATTACACGTTCATCATTGACGGCGTGAATTTTTGGCGGGAACGTCGTTGGTGGACCGTCATTTCTTTGTAGCATGCTAGATTTCTGCGACTTCGATCGATGGGAGAATAATCAGAGAAAAACAGGTTTTGCTAATCGAGAATTTATTGCGACACTATGTTTCACGCTCTAACTTCGTTCATAATATATTTCTGCATGGAAGAAAAAGCATGATAATGAATGGTATTAACCGACGGCAGTGAAATTAAAAAATAGAATCTCTTGCTAATTCAATATATTTTAACCTTTAGAGGGCAGGGTCTATTTTTTTAAAAGTATTTTACAGCTTTTCTTTTTGAATAAGATTTGTTGTATTTTATTTCATTGTATTCTTTGCCTCAAAATATAATACTATTTCAGCGCCACTATAACGTTCGTTCTATGAAGATTAATAAAATAAATAATATTTTATTAAACAAGAGCCTGGCGTATTTATTTTAATTAGTACATCATTGAATTAACAAGATTGAATTTACAAACTTCTATTTCTTATTGAATTAACAAGATTCAATTTTCAATTAGACTGTTGTCAGCCAATGTTGTAAATATAACATTTTTGCTCTCACTTTTTTTTAACTGCTTTCAATTTTTTAAGTGTACAAAACAGATATTTTAAATTAAAAGCTTCAGTGTTTTTCTAAATGGAAACTAAAAAACTGCGCTCAATTTTTGCAAACGTATATAATAGACAAGTTTCTCTATTTAAAGATTAATTCACATGAATATTAATTTTAATCGTTTGCTCTCTAATTAAAATTGTATAAATCGAAAATATTAAAATGTTTGATAATGCGCTTTGTTATTGCATTGACAGGATACAATAACAATATTCCGCAAATTTTATACGATTCTGCATGGGTTTTATCTTTCAAGGGCGAGTAATATTTTTAAAAGATAATTTCTGTCGGAAAAAGTCGGAGTCATGCTTGCGCTTCAAAAGAGTTTCGCGTGTAAGTTCAATATCTTATCGCCCGTGTAATAAATTTAGTTTTCGAGACAGTAGCTATATGAAAAATAAACTTTAAGTAAATTATAGCATTTTTATTATCCAGGGGCAAGCTGGAGATAAATTGAGTTTAGGTTTTGTAAGCTTCCGTTATAGTATCTATAAAATAATATCTTTTTTTGAAAGTATTTGTATATATTTTATATTTATAATATGTTATATGTTTAAATATGTTATATTTATAGAACATAGGATGTATGTTATCACATTAACTGTCCTATATTTAATTATGCTGGGAATCTCAAGAGTTATCCGATTTTTAAATATCTCGGTCGTAAATAAACATAGAAATAATTCATTTTGACATGGCAATTTGGACTTAGTTTATGCTTCTATTCTTCTTTCTTCCTATGCTAAAACCTGGCAATTTGGCAATAATTAATTTCTTTAATCTCTGTTCTTCCTTCTCATAATGCAAACGTCATGAATGTCAACGTGGATGCGACATAATCTTCTCTGACAGCAGCGCGTGTTGTAGATACATCCCTTAAGGATTGCAAGACCCTCGTGAAAGATAATATTTTCAGAGCACAAGGTTAATCCCTTGGTCTTATTCTGTCTTGACTTATTGAAGCAAGAACTTCTTTTCTCAAGTCTTCTTACTGAGCAAAGACTCTCGAATCGATGCGAGAGATGGCTGGAAATGAGAAACTTATTTAATAGTTAACTTTCATGTGACAAGTTTTTAATTCTCGTAAAAAGAAAGTAACGAGTTTTAACAATTAAAATTTATACAATTGAATACGTGTCCATTCAATCATTTTTAAGTAAGAGAAAAAATTCAATGGCTTTGCAATATTGATATAATGTCGATGTAACATCAAGGTATTGTCAAACTAGACTCATTATCTCGATGAATTTATCGTAATCAGCTGTTATCAAGAGTGACGTGCGTTTCCTACTGCTGAGGATTCTAATAGTACGTTCGAAAACGATAATAGCAACTAGCATAACTAGGAACATGCATAGGAACATCACTTTGGTACATTTCACAGATTCCTAACTAACTGTTTAGAAACTGACGTTATTGTCGAATATAATGCATCAAAGGCAATATTCTCAGTTGTTGATTATACTCTCTGCGTAATGCATATCTAATATTTAAATATTTTATAGCAATATATTAGAGTACTTCTTTTTAAAATTTTAATAAAAAATCGACGTTTTAAAGTGAATAAGGTGAAATAGAGTTTTTAAAATACGTATTTAATGATTAATGCGTTAAATACATATTTAATAGTTATTATATAAAGTAATTAATCTTCCGGAACGACGTCAAAATTTGTAACACAGTTACTGACGCTGGATCTGCAAAATCTATTTAATTTATGACTAAAAGGCACTAATTAATTTCAAAATAAGGAACCAAAATGACATAATTCATAAAAATATGTGTATATATGTGCGAATACTAAATTTATTTTAATAAGAAGAATTCAAATTTACAAATATAACATAAAAAGTATAATTGCAGTGATCCAATAGATTCACTGTCATCTCCGAGAAGTTAAAAGAAATGCTTTTATTATCATTAAATAATCATCAAAGTTTTAATAAAAATACAAGTATATATGTTATATATATATATATATACATATATAATTCACCATTAGAAAATTATTTTGTCGTAATATTACTTTTTCAATTTTCTCCATTTTCTATTTCGCCTTACATAAAAAGTTTATGACGTGAAATTTCTTAATAGATTGGTAAAGAAGGATTTATCAAATGAAATTCTTCAGATGATTAATGAGAGAAAATTCTCTGTGGAGTGATGCTCGAAGTTTGATCGAAAATTTTCTAGTCGATCTTTTCAGTTTTTTTTAGCTTGCTACTCTCGCACGCGTTCTTTAATATCATGCTTCATAAACGTCAAACTACGACGATCCCTATAACGCGGCGGTTTCGCTTTTGGAAGACGTGCGCAACATATGGGTGCCTGGAGATCGATCGATCTGAACGTGTAGTAACCTATATGCGATTTTCTAGTTAACGATATCAGCACGAAGCTGGCAGTGCATGGTGGTCTAAAGAATTCTACATCCGTTCCGTAAAGCGATGAGAGAAATGTGTTGCATTTAGTTTTCTCTTTATTTGTACATCATTATTGACATTGTTAGATTTTATTCATTGGCTGGTGTTCTTTCTCATTCACGTCATTTTTGATATGTTAGATTTTATTCCACGCGAAGAGGCACTAGCGAAGAGAAAATTATTCCTGTAGAGCTTTTGTAGTATAGATGAATTTAATCAAGTTAAAGAGCGAATCTGCTTTTCCAACAACATACACGATGTTTCTCAACACAAAATTTTATTTTCTTTCATGTAATTTTTATCTCTCGTCATCTTTTAACACAATACTTTAATATTAATTTAACTTATGAAAAGCATAGCCATAAATCCCCGGGATTACACGTGACGTACACAGCGCGGCTAAGGATTAGAAGTGACACAAGTATAATCCACAGTGTATTAACAGATGCATTTAATTTTACTCACGTTAGAGAATAGTTCAATCCACAACAGAAAATTTTTTAGAGATAATTTAATAACAATGCATTCATATATATAATAGCAGCGGATTGTCTGAACATGTGATTTTCAATTGATAAGTCTAAAAGAGTCACCTAAGTATTATTTACATTAAGAGAAAAAAATATTTGTAATTATCATTTACCAATTTGTTTCCAAGTATATAATAAGATATAATCCTTCATATATGTGTATATAGGTTTCCCTGTAAATATAATACTATGCTACACGTTTAAATATGTAAATCCATTTTTGTATACAGAGAATATGGTGTTATTTTTACACGGAAAACTCACGCACGTATATAAAGTCACTGGATTTGCAATGCTAACTATAATTTATTGTCATTTTCGGTGCCAACTATATATTTTTTGGTAAAACTATAAATATAATTATTATTATTAACATTACAGCAGTAAAAATGGTGCTTCCATCATTATTATTCTATTACAATACAATTATAATCATAAAAGTATCAAACATTTTTCTCTTTCAATTAGTGTACTTAATTGCACGAAAAAGGATGGCTTTATCATTGTTTTTTCGTTGTGATTGTTTTATTATACAATCATTTTATTAAAAATCCACAAAAAATGAGACTAAAGACATTATGCAAATCCAAAATTAAATCTTTTATTAATTAAAAAACGCTGATTAACAATAAGAAAAAAATGTTTCTACAAAGATGAACAATTTTGCTGTTTCACACACATGAAAACTATCGTGTACTGAAAAATTTTTTTGCATCTATAAACATAGAGAAAGAATGATTTTGTTGGAATATCTAAAAATTTAACTGGATACAGATCTGAAAATAATCTTTTTTAAGTAGCGAGCCAAAATTTTCACGACGTTTTCTTCGAAGTGTATATCGGCGAGTCTCCAGCATTCTTCACTGGATTGTCATGAAAGTGACTGCGCGATCGGAGTTACTTAACTCAGTTTCATTCGTGAATGAAATGAGACAAAGTCAACTGATTAAAACTAGAAATCTAATCTTACGACAATCGGAACAGATACGTAAGTCTAGACAGTAAGTAGTTTGCTTAACGTGCTATAGGATAGTAACGGACATCCTCCGCGTGTGAATGCACCGGCCCCGCGACGATTCTATTATTATTGCACGTGCCGTTGTACCGGCAGATATCCGCTACGCGCGCGCTCGATACGGCTCCATACATGAATGACCGCGATATTTACTCGCCTTTAACATTCACCCTGTATATTTAATGCCTATTGAAGGCACGCCAAGCGAATGACATTAATTCTTACTAAAATACACAACGTGCGTTTATCACGGATCGTACGTGACGAAGCCGCGCGTCATCGCAGCCGGAACGCTTGACGGATTATATCAGTATCAGGGTATTGCATGGGGTTACTATTTCTGAAAAGGTTTGAAATAAAACGAATGACGTCTAATTAATTTTTTTTAGTCATGCGCCGATTCCTTATTGCCGATCATTTTTAATTATTTCAGTAATTTTTACCCTATCGGAAGTTGAACACGTACATAGTTTTGTACAGAAATGTTGCGCTGATCAAATAAAAATTATTTATAGTAATCATTATTTATAATAATAATAATAATTGTTTAGATTAAGTTAATTATATTATATCAATTTATAAAAATGTTTATATTAATAATTATTTATATAATAATTTATAATTTCTATGATATATAATTTGAACACAATATGTGAAAGATGATAAATCTGTTTAGTTTTGTTGCTTTTTGCTAGGATTGGTTTTTTTTTCTAAGTCACTAAAATTTTGTACGTGAAAATTGGCAATGATGTACTTTTGTTTGCCGAGCAAATCCATGACAGTAGCGGCCAAGAAATGCATTTATGACTATGCATGCCAACCTAATAAGTAATCCTACGGATAGTAATCTACGAAGATGAACAATCTGGCTGTTTCACACGTGAAAACTATCGTGTGCTGAAATAAATCTGGAAATTTGCCAGATAATTCCTCAATAATTTTTATTTTATTTTCTATTCTGAACTAATGGATCGAAACGCATTTTCGCCATAAGAATTAATTAAATAAGACGCGAACTACGCTTCTAACTCACGCGTACTTTGAATATATGAGAGACACTGCTACCTTTTTTATCAAATTACTAATACAATAATAGCTTGGAATAGTTTCAAGTGCTTAAAGGAGATTTGTTTCTTATTTCATACAAACAAAAATTAGCATTGTGAAAACGCACATTTTAAACGATTCTAATGCATGAATTCTTTACAAGATTATAACTTTAAGATTTATCATTATTTGTTAAAGACATTTATTTAAATAATTATAATTAAATTTATAATTCATAAACTATAAATATATATATATATATATATATATATATATATACATAAATTAAATATAAATATATAAATATATATAGAATGTCGTAAATTTTTACCAAGCACTTTTGTATACCATAGATAGAGCGAACTAAACTGAGTCGAAAAGTCCTCTATCATTCCGCAATTTTCTCAATAATTAACAAGATATTAATTACTAAGATTTGCCGAATTTGATCTTGAATACTTTTTTACTCAAATACTATTAATTTTACAAAAAAACTGCAAGAGACAAAAATCATTAATTTTCTTCTCATAGAACTCTAAAAATTTTTTCAAAATTTTTTATCAACTTTTTAGTATTGCATTTTCTTACTTTTATCAACATGAAAAAATACGGTATTAAAAAATTCTAAAAAAATTCTCAGAACTTTATTAGAGAAGAAAATAAAAAATTTTTGTCTCTCGCTGTTTTTTTGTAAAGTTGATAGTATTTGAGTAAAAAATTATTGAAAATTAATATTCAGCGATTTTTAGTAATTAATATGTCATTAACCATTGCGAAAATTGCAAATTGATAGAGAACTTTTCGTTCAGTTTAATCCACTCTATCCACATAAAAGCGCTTGATAAAAACTTACGAGACATTCTGTATATAAATTAAATTGAATTAACTTTATTTCATTTTTTTTTTTGAAAAATAGGAAAATAAATTTTATATATAGATATATATCAAATATCTTATTTCTCTAGTGGTTTCAAGTTCCACAAATTTTTCCCTCTTTTTATTTCATGGCGTATCACAGAGTATCACGACACGGTCACAAATGGTTCTGAACAAAATCCATTCAATTTTAAGCCGCGATTCCTTCGAGATCTCCTGTTGCTATGAGCTCAGAGATCTCGAAAACAAATTCCTTCGTTCCGGCGAACCGAGAAAATGAGAAAATCGCCCTGGGCTTTAAACTGGGATGATCAGATCTTTAGATTGCAATAAAACCGAGGTCAGTATAAAATATATTTCACCAATCCGTACCATAAAAATATTTCAGATTCCCTCCCCCCTTTTACACTTTATGCTTTCAAAAAAAATGTCAATCAATTCACTGCGACAAATATATTAGTGTAACATAATTCTTTTAAATGCAGAAGTAAACAATTATTTTAATCATTAATTGAATTTGATTAAAACATCTTTCTTATATGGGGATTTAAATTAATCTTTTTTTCAGCAAAGTCATCCAGTGATGATGAAAGTCTTTCAATTAAATTTCATATTAAATTTCTTAAACAAAATCGATCGATCTCTCGGTACAAGTATGAACCTTCGGTGAGAAAGCGGGAGCATTGAATGTGCAATGGGCCATTATCTGAAAGCCGGTAGCTTCTGGACCCAACCTTAGTTTAAACCGCGCACATGCCCGCTACTTTGATACCGAGGTGGTGTACCGCGAGAGCTGTCTTATTGAAAAAGCGGCAGAGAGTCGTCGAGCCGCACGTCGGTGTCGGCAGAAATAATCCCATCGATTCGCCTTCCGGAAGAAGCCACGCCGGTACGGTCGGGCTCGCGCGATTACGAACGAAAGCGGGCGTGTAGATCCGCGCCGGGGTGGCGGCGGGTGTGGGCGCGGATGGGTAGGATCATCCCCTAAAACGACAGCTTTAATATCAGCCTGGATGTGTTTGTGCGCACAGGAGAAGCAGACGGCAGCGGACGAGTGGGAGCTTTAAGAGCCGGAGAACGTGTCGTGCTGGAGAACGACACGCTTAACGTCGCCGCCGTCGCCGTCGTCATCGTCGACGAGCAGACGAGAAGAGAGTGCACTCTCTCGCATTCGACGAGGACAGACCGGCAAGGAATTGCGCGACGAGGATGAGACAGGTAGTCGTGCTGGAGCCAGCGGGCAGCGTCCTGGTCATCAGACAGACCTCCCTGGGTGGCGGCGGCGTCGCCACCACCGGCAATGTCAACTCCAGTCCAACGGGTACCAGTGACACCCACGCTTTGGTCAATCACGCCGCCGTCTCCACGATCGCCTCCAATGATCACAATCAGAATAGGATAGTCGTGGTGCGCTCATCTACTTCGTCCACCTGCATAACCAGTTCGGTGAGAACGATGCTTGATCTTTACACGTGTGAACTGCGAGTTGTAAAACCGTTGTGAGGTTGATTTACCTTGTTTAGAGACCGTTGCCCATGTTTACTTTATATTACTAGTCTGTTATAACATAGATTCTGATTATACGCTAACTAACTTGGAAATTGAATCCATTATGTTAGCGTCCGTTTTACTTTTGCGAGTTAGCGTTTCTGAGAAAACGTAGCATAGAATTACAGAGATTAATCTGAAGCCTTTGAGCAGAACTCGCAGTCTAAAACTGTGTTTAGAAATTTTTATTTTGCAGAATATCACTAATAAACACTCGATCGCGTTTCTCGGCAAGAATATTATTTAGAATTTTATATTAAATATGAAATGACATTACAACATTATTTGCAATATAGATATCCGATATGGGACTGCAAATCGGTTAATTAATTCTCATTCGTGAGCTGTTATCTGGTAAATTGTCTGCCAATGTTATTTCAATTTAACTACCGCGTTAAACGTGAAAGTCATATTAGGAAAGTTCTTGCTAAAAACGTGTTGGCGGTAAAAGGTCAAATGATCGCTGAATGCGGGGGAAGAAAGTGCGAGACAGGTTATCTCTTTTCCTCCGTCGGCATAGAATAGATATCTTTGGGAAATATCCCGAGTTAGTCTCGTAACGAAGTGCTTACGGAATAAAAGACTTGCCTTTCCAGCCGGTGCAACTTGTGAGAAAAAAAACTCTGCCGCCTATATAGCTTTACAATACGAAACGAGACAACTTCAATTATAGCTGGGAATGGGTGGCAGGTGGTACCACGAGCCTCGCCTCGTTCCAATGTAAAGGGTTAAAGAGGATAGATCACTCGTCGTCGCGAAGGACGTTCTGCCGCAATTCAGTGTCGCGATTTTATGCAATTTTTATATTATTGCTCATTTTTTTGTAACAACAACACATTGTTTTTTACAATTATAAGAAGATCAAGTAACATTTAAAACATTAATTACTTATATATATATATATATATATATATATATATATATCTATTTTTAATATAAATAGCTTTTAATTTCTCTTATTAATTCTACTCGTCTGATTCCTTTTAATGTAATTACTCGCGTGAGATGTTTCTGACGTCCTAATATTATACATCAATTTTCATTGTTCTCCTTAATAATTTGCAATTAAATAAAGATTGATAATATTCTATTTCTATACTTTCTTTAATCTTTAATCTTTAGATAAAGATAAATGCAAATTTTTTTAATTGTGAAATAATTTGCACTAAATATAATAATGTATATAAATAGCATTTAACGAATTTATAATTTTAGGATGTCGTGGAATCTCATTCGAGTAATAAATTAAGATTATACACAGAAAGAATATTCCCATTTTTTTATGCTGACAAGTCTCCCTAATATTCTAAAATAAACTTATCAGTTATATTATCTTTGCATTATATTCTCTTTGGTTTTCATGACCAATAAAATAACTAAAATAGTCTAAAAATATCAGTGGGAGACCACAATTTATGATCGATTTGTGTGCCATTTAGGCCGACAATCACGTATCGACCAACGGCAATAGCAACATCAACATTAACACAAACATTAATGGGAACCCGGGAGGCATCAGCTGCAAGCCATCGTCGAAGGTCGGAATTGGCGGCGGTGCCTGCAAACCGAATGAGAGAAACGATCATCTACGAAACGAGCATAAAAACCAGGAAGGAGTCGCTAATAGCAATGAGACAAACTCTACTGCTGGATGTCGTCCAAGGACGAGCAAGGAAGCTGCTCATGAGAATGTCGTCTCCGACAGGAAGCTCGATAACGTGGATCCTATCTCCCGTGAGTACTTCCGCCATTACTCACCTGTACCTTTGACAACCCGAGTGATCGCCTCGTAAATTATTTACTCGTGCGTCTGGTTCAGACATACGATATATCCTCTCTCTTTGATATGACGAATGTTGAGGATATATAAATTATTATAGAACAACTAACTGATGTCGGCTTACATCTCAAAGTTTATAGGAAGAAACATTAAACGGTTAAATGAGCTGTCATTTGATATAATGTAAGGGTAAAGTTATCTATATGAAAGAAACTTCAGAAAATTCTTCCTAATTTTAATCGCCTAATGGAAGCACGAATCTTTATTACATATCAGCATCAATGTCGCGGTGGGAGTTCTCGTGATTGTTGTGTCGTTAGGAAAAGTTTTTCAGGCTCGCCTGTCTAAGGCAGCTTTAAGTAGTTCTTGAAAATTATGGCTCTCTCGCACGAAGAGAGCTAAACGAAGAAGCGGACGAAGAATTAGTCCCGCGCGCGTTGAGACTCGAAGAAAATCGCAATGAAGTTTAAAACAAACCCCAGCGTTTTAAAGCGAACGGTTACACTACCGCACGAGAATGGTGGCACCGGAACGGAGAGAAACCTGACCAAAGTTTCCACTCATCACGATGGAAACGGAAACTGCACACAAACTGCATTCGAGTTTTACACGGAATGACTTTGGGGTCCGTAAACCACGCGATTAGCAGCGAGTGACTGTATATGAGGAAACGATAAACTATCGGACCTACAACTTTTACAGTTTATACTTTCCTGTGTGAATCGGTCAAGAAACAATTAACTACTTCTTAAGGCTATTAACGTGCGGATAATTGAACAAGATAAAAATAAGGCTAATAAAGGAAAATTTGTATTAAATTATAGAAAAATTTGAGAATAGAATAATAAAAATAGAAATTTAAATGAATAATTAAATATTTTTATTCTAGTGGATATTAAAATTCTTCTATCATATGTAGGTTAAATTAAATCTCTAGACATTTTAATGTGTTCGAATATTTTTTATATTTCTCGTTGTTAAAATTTTTGTGTATAGATAAATATTTAAATTAAAATATTGATTCTCTAAACATTTATATCTTTGATCACAGTTTCATTGAATATACAGATTTTTAATTTTTAGATATTTTAAATATAAAAAAATTGATTTTTATTTTAAACTTTGAAATTCAAAGGTGTATGCCAAACTCGTATGTCAATTAATGTTGCGACACAATGCTATAATATCATTTTTCCGCACATGTAACATTTTTATACCTTGCTAAATTGTTTCATGCAATTGCAAATGAATTTAGTTAGTCGTTGTACATTGAAAAATAGTGGTCCATATACAACTGTTACACATTGATCCCCGATAATACGCAATGTCGATACGATATTTTTTGTACAATACGCCGACATGCATCGATAGCTCGGGAATAAAAACAAAATGTAGTTGAAAACCGAATGCTGGAAGCAAATATCCACAATTCGCCGAGCAGGTTTACTCGATCCTTTCCCATCTGAAAGGTTACGAAAACAGAAATGATCGATATGCACTGAAGATCCGTTTTATGAAAGAGATCTGAAGCTTCTCATCCCTAAATCGTCCTACTTATCATCGTTTTTCGAGAATCGCGCGATCTTTTCTGAAGTGGAAATTATCGATCTGCATTACAAAAAGTACGTGGAAGAAATGGCAAATATGCAATGTGGTCTGAAAATTTTATATAAAAAAATACAAATATTTTTTACCTATAAATCTTTCTTAATATATAATTTTTAAAAAATTTTAAATAATTTTGCAGCAAAATGTGTTTTATTTTGTTATACAATTTGATTATTACTTTTATCATTATCGTTCTACTTATCGTTTTTCAAGAACCGCGTAATCTTTTCTGAAGTGGAAATTATTTGCATTACAAAAAGTACGTGGGACGAATGGCAATGGAGAATATACAGCGTGATATGAATTTTTACATAAAATAATAAAAATTGCATATTTTCTAAATGCAAGTTTTTTTTCTGATTTAATTTAAAAAAAAACTTCAAATAATATCGCAGAATAAAATGCATTTTATTTGATCATACGATTTAATTATTAACTTTATCGTTTAACTTTTATCTTCTTGTGAGTGGATATTACTTATTAACAGAACTTCTTGCTGCTTCTTCATAAAGTAATATGTACAATCACAAACTTATCAATGTGGAATTTCCATTAAGGGTACCATCATTTTTCCTAGAAACCAAGTTTTCCCTGTGTACAATTTTATCATATTTCCGGCACTTGCATTTCGAAGACCTTGTCTGATTTCGTGTACTCTCCCATCTTCGTCTTACTGCCGTGGAAAAAGGTTTCGACTCATTTCCAGAGCTGGCTGTATGTACATGTACTTTAAACTCGCGTGGCATATGCACAGTTGCCGGGTGGCTGCAGACACAGACGATTCCTCTATTCTTTGAGCAACGTTTTTCTATAATGGGCACTCGTGCATGAATCCGATTCTGAATATAAATAGGAAGAACGAGTTGTGTGCCGCGAAGAGAGAGAGAGAGAGAGAGAGAGAGAGAGAGAGAGAATGCTCCGGGAAGGTATTACTCTTTGATGTACTAGGGAAGTACCAAGACGTAGATGCTAACATAAAATGTGTCGCGCAAATTTCGAGATGACAGGTTTTTACGATCGCCAAGTTCTAACAACGTAGCGAAACTCGACAGCCTTGCGACACAACAACTCGCAGGAGCAGTTAGTCATAGTTGTGCAAAAAGAAAAAGAAAATCGATGCTTATTGCAACTTTACATTTAACGTAGTTAATACAAAGTTTGATCGAAATTTTAATTGAAAATGTGGGTGAACGTTTCACTTCAATGTGCAATACAAATTACGTTCAGTGTTATATAAAAATATTTCGATAAAAATTTAATCGTATTAGATTCAAAATATGTTTTCGAAATGATGGTATTTCATTAATTTTTTCTTATATTATATATTACTAACCGATTAAAAATTTCATAGAATTTATTTATTACAGAGTTTAGAAAGAGATTTGAAATTAGATATATACATTAAATTTTAGTCGCAGATCTGATTGGAGCTATTTATATGAGTATATTTATCTCTTTCTTTCTTTTTGAAAATCAACATGCGAATTATTTTTTGATGTTTCTAATATTCTTGTAAAAGTTTGATGAATACGCTTGGCTGGGCGTTTTCTGTATCGTGACCCCGGCTTTTGTGACGCACGAGACCTTCTTCAACGTGCTCCTTATTTATTGCCGACCTTGTTATTTATTGTTAGTGCCACATAGGCCGAGAAAGTTTCTCTTAGGATCTATGGTTTTCCGATCGTGTGCAGACTTTAACCCTTCATAGTTCACACATAGCGCATAGCATTTTTTAGGATTGTTCATCTAAATTCTAAATGATGATCAAAATTTTGCATTCGAAAAAAATTAGAATTTTTTTTTAACTTAGAATTTTTTTAAAATTAGAATTTAACAAATTTAAGCCATCCTTAAGTTGATGTTATTTTGTGCTTTCTCGTTTACGAATAATAATTATTTTATTGCAACAAAATTGCAGAGTATTACTTATTATATAAAAATAACAAAATTTCTTCTTAAAGTAATTATGAATTTTATTTTCTAAAAATGCAACGCCATATTTGTATTATTCTATCTTTGTCATTCGTTTTACGTCATAGACGTAAAACAAGAATAGAAAAACACAAGCAGTTATCCCAATAACCGTTTCCCTAAATGCATTCAAAGAAATAAATGATAATTAAATAATTCTAAAAAAGTAGCTATTTAAGCTATTTTTATATATTGTATTTAATTTATACAATATTTTTATTACAATATTTTATTTTAAATTTGCATTTTTTGCTGCATCGATTATTTCTGGCATTATGAAATTAAATACAATTAAAAAATATCAAGAAAAAAATTCATTTCCTACAATACTTTATTTTCTATCCATCATCTAATATTACAACTCTTATAATTATATAAAAAATTGGGATATCATTTTTATTTAAATAATTATAGTTTATATATAAAAGATACAATAAGGAGATTAGTAGGCTCACAATTTAATAACATATAGTATAAGGGAGAGTTCCAAAGTATTTTGTATTTCTCTTACGATCATCCCAAGCGAAGGTGGTTCTTCCTTATCGACGCAAAATTTCATCCCCGAAATCTCTCGCGTCATTGTTTCAAGATAGACACCGGTATCGCAACGCTTCATTCGAGCTTTTGAAGAAGTGCACTCCGGTAGGGAAGTACTCCCGGCAACACGGGGTAATTCATAGTTCCGGCAATATCCGCCAGAGCGGCGATTGTGCTGCCTCCACCACCCTATTCGTGCACGCTTTTCATCACCTCTTCGGCAACCCTTCTCATGCCTGTGACTTGACGTCCACGGACATTTTCTGGCCTATCTCATGCCTGTCCTGATCTATTACCTGTCTGGTGACTAGATCTTATATTGACTTCTTTGAGAAAAGAGAGCGGGTCCTTCCTCGTGGGAAAGCTTACTTTAATTTCAACACCCTTCATCGTTGCTTACTTATTCCCCATATTTCGCGAAAGACTTTAATCCGACGTTTCGCATTCAAGGATAAGATCTGATAACTTTTCATGAAATGTGTCTTCCTTAGCCTGGCAAGAAGCGTACCAAACTCGTCCAGCGAATCCAAGCTTGAATTCCTTCGGACCTGGCAATCTTATTGATTGTCTTACTTCTCCTACCGTGACATGCTCTCTCTCTCTCTCTCTCTCTCTCTCTCTCTCTCTCTCTCTCTCTCTCTCTCTCTCTCTCTGCTTTTGTCTCTCTATTTCTCATTCCTTTTCATCCCCTTCTACAATCCTCTCTCGTAAACTGATCTTTTCTATTTGCCCCCCCCCTCTCTCTCTCTCTCTCTCTCTCTCTCTCTCTCTCTTTTATCATCACACTACATTAATGGTGAGCTATCGTCGACAACTATAACGACCAGTGACTTATGTGTCCAGTTTCGATTCCTCCTCACGAAAAAAGCCGTGAGGAATTGCCTATACGTAACGTGCGGAGAGGGGAAGAATTGGAAAGAAGGGATGAAGATAAAGAAAGATGACGGGGATTGAAAAAGGAAACGATGAACGGGGGATTGTGAGAAGGTGGTTGGACACAAGCCCCCGAACAGCCGACATTCTATTTAAAGTCGCGCGGGGTGGTAGCAGAGCTAGCTAGCGAGTTTGCTAGCTAGTTGACTGGTAATTTACGAGCTTTTACCAAAAAGTTGGACACCTCGGGGATGGCTCCACACTTTGACACGTGACCCACTTTTATTGGGTTACGTAATTGATCGCCCTGCGCCTGCTTCGTGTTAGCGCGACCTCCCTTCTTCTCTCCGCCCTTTTGTCCCCTTGTAATTCCGGCCCTTCCTCTTCCTGTTCTTGCGCGATTCTTCCACAACCGTTTTCGCCAACCCCTCAAAAAACGCAAAAATATCCTTGCTATCTGTAATCGTTGAAGGCTAATGTATGAATCATACATCACTATTTCAGAAATGCTAAAAGAAAATAAGTATTAAGAATTATAAATGAGGAAAAATGGAGTGAAATCTTTAAAGAAATTATGGTTCGTATTCATACCTCACTTTTATTGATAAATGAGCGTATTTGGCGTAGAGTTTACATGCATTATAGAATCTCCGCAGAAATAAATTTATTGCGCATTTGTCGATAAAAGTGAGGTATGAATATAAAGCTATGTTTATATTTAAATATGTTTTTCTTCATTTATTATAATTTTATATTCTCTTTGAAAATAGATATTATAGAAAATTAATAAAATCATTATAACCTGCTGATTATTAAATATATGATGGTCATCGATGATTTATTAGATTTTCATAATTGAAAATGTAACGATCGGTAATTGCTGATAATCCTTCATGACTATAAAAATTGAAGTGATTATTAGATGATAGTTACGTCAAAATTATTTAACTCGAAAAATTAAAATAGATTATTATGCGTACACCTATATAATGCAATATAAGATTATAAATAAACAAGTAAAGGTCTGAGAATAAGTCAAGTGAAATAATAAAGTAATACCAACGTAGATATCAGTGCTGTAATGTTTAAATATTAATAGAATATAACTATTACATAACTAACGCAAATGTTTTGACTACAGTTTGAATTCCCTTCAGTACAATTACAATACAAAGATTATAAAATTACATGTAATTTATTTAAAAGTAATACTTGTTCAAAATTTATTCATTCTTTTAGGAGTATTGGAAACAGTTAAATCTTTGAGATTGAATTAGATAGAAATTGAATTAAATTCTTTAAAGTATTTTTATTATTCTATTAATAAAAAATTATATATTATATTATAAACAACTACATTAATTATTTATTAAAAAAATATAATATTTTTCTTTTATGTCAAATAAAAATAAAATATCGAACACAGAGGAAAAATATATCAAATAAAATATTAGGAAAATAAAATATTAAATATAGAAAAAAATTGATAAAACAAATTTAATTTAAAAAATAATAAATAAAAATTTTAATAAATGAAAATAAAAAATTATTAAATCTAAATTAATTAGAATACAAAATAGGAATTTAACTCATTTTTTGAAATTTACTTGTATCTTGATTTTATAGGGTTTGTAAAATGTTTCACTCATAATTAAGATGCTAAGAGATCTAAGGATTCTATAATATCTTATTTTCTTTGATTTTTTGATATAGCATTTTTTTACATTTCAGTTATTCAATTAAATCTCTTGTGCGGAGAAAGACATTATTAAAATTTCGATCAACTCCATAAGCATGATTGTGTGAACGTTTCTATTATCTATCAGCATCTATTAATGGCTAGCGTTATCAATGTTGAACGATGTGCTGGAGCGTATTGTTCACGCTAAGCTGGAGTGTCGTTTTCAGAATTCAGTGATCAGAGAGACCCAGTTACTCGTTCCTGCACGTTCCTAAATTCACCGTGAGTTAGCTGTTAAACTTGTATCGCCTTTCTCGTGTTACACTCACAAATATTTCTCTCTGTGGCGGGAGTTATTTTTAAAATTGAGTCAAAAATGCGAAAGGGAGGCGGGCCGAAAAATAATAAAGGATATGAATAGATTAGCGACAAAAAGGAGCACGCTATTAATTGTTATGCGTAATTCCATTCCCATGCTAACGATTAATCAGATTCTCGATAAAGGGTTGCGTGTATGTCTTCGGTAAAGCCTTTAAGACTGTGTGACGAAATCATTGTAACACTTTGTAGGTATGGCCCATTCGCGCGATATCATCTTGGCGAACGTGAATTATTCGTAACAATCTAATTTATTTTGAACTTATTTCTGTGCTACATTTGAATATGTTCTCACCACCGTTATCGTTGCTAATAAACGAAGATTGATCTATTAGCGATTTAACGAAAAATGGATTTTTAAAGAATAAAAATGTTAATGTTAGAAGATTTGTTTCGTTCGTTTGTACGTCATTCGTGCAGATCTTCTGTAGATGCCATAAAGTTCAAAGCGAAGAATCTCGGTCGTGGCATTTTCGTTGCACCGCGCACGTTCATAGACTTGCAACAAAAAGATCGACGCGTGCATGAATATGTATGCTCCCTAAACTATTTCGGTTACTTTGGGGCTATTTAGAGGTGCGGTATGTGAGGCCACGAGAAAACGGCCTCAGAGAAAGAGTGAAAGAGAGAGAGAGAGAGAGAGAGAGAGAGAGAGAGAGAGAGAGACGGGGAGGGGGGAAGAGAGAGAGAGTGCGGCTTATAGAGCACATTTAAGAGGAAAGTTTAGACCCTGTTGGGTCGTGGAGCTCATTTACTAATATAAATGACGGAGCTAATTGTCGAGATTATATCTCAACGTACGCAATTAATCTAATCACACGCTAATAATTTGTTTGCGTTAGCTAACTTGGGATAGCTTGGTGTACAAACAGCAAGAT
>Ga0157363_1000405_pt1 | contig 32703 bp, 25 predicted proteins | sample AttsexASBM1_FD_111477 | JGI IMG/M metagenome (GOLD analysis project Ga0157363, IMG submission 111477) | Fungus gardens microbial communities from leaf cutter ant in Ribeirão Preto, State of São Paulo, Brazil - Atta sexdens ASBM1 | ecosystem: Host-associated > Fungi > Mycelium > Unclassified ... | reverse complement strand
GCGATTGAAAAAGCTGTGGAAGACGAGGCGCGTAGCAAGAAAATCTCCCATGAGAAAGCGCAGCAAAACGCCATTGAAATGATGGAAGAAATTGCGGCCAACTTTTCCTACGAAGCGATTCGTATCACCGACCGCGTGATGGGTTGGCTCTGGAGCCGACTCTATCAGGGGATCAACGTTAACGGCGGTGAGCGGGTACGTCAGCTGGCGCAGGACGGCCATGAAATTGTTTATGTGCCTTGCCACCGCAGCCATATGGACTACCTGCTACTGTCTTATGTGCTGTATCACCAGGGCCTGGTTCCGCCGCATATTGCCGCAGGGATTAACCTGAACTTCTGGCCTGCCGGGCCGATTTTCCGTCGTCTGGGTGCCTTCTTTATTCGTCGTACCTTTAAAGGCAACAAGCTCTATTCAACCGTGTTCCGTGAATACCTTGGCGAGCTCTTTACCCGCGGCTATTCCGTCGAGTATTTCGTGGAAGGTGGACGCTCACGTACCGGCCGACTGCTGGATCCGAAAACCGGCACCCTCTCTATGACGCTGCAGGCCATGCTGCGCGGCGGCACGCGACCTATCACGTTAGTGCCCATTTACATCGGTTATGAACATGTAATGGAAGTGGGTACTTACGCTAAAGAGCTACGCGGTGCGGCAAAAGAGAAAGAAGGCTTTATGCAGATGGTGCGCGGCCTGCGTAAGCTGCGCAACCTGGGCCAGGGTTATGTGAACTTTGGTGAGCCGTTGCCGCTGATCAACTATCTGAACAAGCGCGTACCGGAATGGCGTGAGTCTATCGATCCCATTGAAGCGCAACGTCCGGGCTGGTTAACGCCAACGGCCAATGATATCGCCGCCACCATCATGGTACGTATTAATGAAGCCGGGGCCGCGAACGCCATGAACCTGTGCGTAACGGCACTGCTCGCTTCACGCCAGCGTTCACTGACCCGTGAACAGCTGATTGAGCAGCTGGAATGCTATACCCAGTTATTACGTAATGTGCCCTACTCGCCGGATGCCACTTTGCCTGACATGTCTGCGGAAGCGTTGCTGGATCACGCGCTGAGTATGAACAAGTTTGAGAGTGAGAAGGACAGCATTGGCGACATCATTATTCTGCCGCGCGAGCAGGCGGTACTGATGACCTATTACCGGAATAACATCCACCATATGTTGGTGATGCCCTCTCTGATTGCGGCCATCATCCAGCAGCACCGTAACCTGAGCGAAGCCGAACTGCTGCGCCAGGTCAGCCTGATTTACCCCATGCTGAAGAGCGAGCTGTTCCTGCGCTGGGGCAACGACCAGCTGCCGCAGCTGCTGGCTGACTTATGCCAGGAGCTGGCGCGCCAGGGACTGATTACCGTTGAGGCAGGTCTGCTGTCGTTCAACACGGCACGTTACCGTACGCTGCAGTTGCTGGCTGCCGGTGTACGTGAAACGCTGCAACGTTACGCCATCACCTTCTCGATTCTCAGCGCCAAGCCCACCATCAACCGCGGCACGCTGGAAAAAGAGAGCCGCACGCTGGCCCAGCGCCTGAGCGTACTGCATGGCATCAATGCGCCTGAGTTTTTCGATAAAGCGGTGTTCTCTACACTGGTACTGACCCTGCGCGATGAAGGCTATATCAGCGACAGTGGCGATGCGGATGTGGCGCAGACGCTGGCGACCTGGCACATTCTGGCAGAACTGGTCACCAGCGATGTCCGTATGACCATCGAGAGCGCCGTTGCACACAGCTAACGTGCTGGCATGACAAAAAAGGCGACCTGACTGGTCGCCTTTTTTATTGCTTACTGAACCTCACACTGTGCATCGCACTGGCGCTACGTTCGGTGCCTGCCCTATAACAGGTTTGAGAACGGCGGAGTATTCATTAACACGCCGAGAAACAGCACCAGCCCTACATAATTGTTATTCAGAAACGCCTGGAAACAGGCCTGACGCGCGCGCTTTGCGATCAGTTTTTGCTGATAAACAAATAAACCGCCCGCCAGTAACAGCGTCCAGTAAAACGCCCCATTCAGATGCAGCCGTGTCCCTACCAGCGCCATCAGCCCCAGCGTCGCCAGTTGCAGCAGGCCGATAATCAATTTGTCGTACTGGCCAAACAGAATGGCTGTGGACTTCACGCCAATCTTCAGGTCGTCCTCGCGATCCACCATGGCATATTGCGTATCGTAGGCCACCGTCCAGCAAATGTTGGCCAGAAAGACCAGCCAGCAAACCAGAGGTAAGGACTCACTAACCGCGGCCCAGGCCATGGGAATTGCCCAGCCAAATGCGGCACCAAGGACTACCTGCGGCAAATGCGTATAGCGCTTCATAAAAGGATAAACCCAGGCAAGCGCCAGCCCGACAACAGAAAGCATAATCGTCATCAGGTTCATGCTCAGTACCAGGCCAAACGCGATCAGCCCCAGTACCACAAACAGCATTTTAGCCTCTTTCGCCGTGACAGCACCGCTGGCCAGTGGCCGGAGCTTTGTGCGTTCCACATGGCCGTCGACTTTACGGTCAGCATAATCGTTAATCACACAGCCGGCTGCACGCATGACAAATACGCCCGCGACAAACACGATCAGTACCGGTAACGGCGGCATCGCCCTGTTAGCCAGCCACAGCGCCCACAACGTCGGCCACAGCAGCAGCAGCGTGCCAATAGGTTTATCAATTCGCATGAGGCGGCTGTAAGCCTGCCATTTGGTCATTTGTTGTCTGTTTTGCACAGGTCAAATCCTTAACCCTGGTAACGGTAAACCGGCGACGCCGGTAAAAATAATTCGGTTAGTAGCAGGGGCTTCCCCGATAAACGCAGGCGCGACCGACGTCCCCACAGCGATTCAACGTTACCGGGCTCGATAAAATCGCGGGTCAGGGTTGAAGAGGAGAACAGGTAACGTCCCAGCGGTCGCGTTCCGAGCTGCTGCAACATCGCTTCGGGACCGTTCAGGGTGCTTTCAGGCACCAGCGTGCGTCCCGCCAGCCAGGGTTGTTCGTCGCCATACAGGATCACTTCACGCAGCCAGAAGCGCTGATCAGCGGGTAACAGCGCACCTTCGTCACCTAATTCGTCAGCGTGGATAAACCCTTCACGAACGGGCTCCACCCTGACCTTCTGGCAATGCTGTTCGAAGCGCCTGGTCATAGAGTCCTCCTCCATCAGCCAGTCACGAAGTGATGGCGACAGAGCAGCACCGTCCAGCGCCAGCCAGTTGAGTGAACGTAATAAACGGAGCGGGTCTTGCGTCATGACACTTTCCCCCAAAAATTTTCAGGCAGGTAGTTTAGCGCAGAGCGATTCACGGCACACCCGTCCGTCATGCAAACGCGAGGTTATTCGCGCTTAAGCCGGTTACTGTTTGCCAGCCACAGGGTGATAACCAGCAGCAGAATAGCAGCCGAGTAGCACAGCGTATCAAAGGGATTTTTGTGGTCGACGATAATCAGCCTGATGATAGCCGTGATGCCGATATAGACGAAATAGCGTAACGGGAAATGGTAACCCGACTGGAAGTACTTCACGATGAGGGCAATAAACTCAAAGTAAAGGAAGTAAATCACGATGCCTTCGATCAGAAGATAGGAGGACGCCTGCTCGCCCGTGCTGAACAGGACGTTGGCTAAATGGACCGTCTCTTTGCCCAGGAAGACCATTAAAATGAACGCCAGAATCAGCAATCCTGCATTCAGCACCCATTGCATCAGGCGCGCTATCTTTTGTGCTATCGGGTTTTTATCACTCATTTCACGCCTCGAAAATAAAGGGATGTTTTCTGGCATTATCATGCTTTAGTGTGACGTAAATCACAATATAGCCGTCAGGCTTACTTAACAGCGTCTTTCAAATCACCAGACTGCGCGATGGAATGCCAGCCCCGGCATCCTGGGTTATACCGCCGGGACCGTACGAACCTGTCTTTTGATGAAAGCCAACCGGACAGACCGATCATATCGGCTGGCAGACCCACTCCGTCGTGCCGTCCTGTCATACGGTTTTCACATCCGACATTTACATTGGCTCGGTTTTTCAACCCCGGCAGTCAGTTAGCGCCCGCTTCCATACCCGACTCAATGGATAAGCGTCCTGAGGCGGCACGTTGCGTTGGCCTCCGCGCAGCCAACAGCGGCGTTCATGCCCGGCCAGGCTTAATCTGTTCCGCATTAACGGTTACGGGATTACGTCAGGTTAGTGTGCACTTACTCAAATATTAAGATGCGGCCGGACGGCGTTGCGCTGGCGGCGTTAAAACAGCCCGACGTCAGAGACGCAGACAAAGGCCCCCTGTGGCGTGAAGACGCCGCAGCAAGAGAGGACAACATGAAAACAATTCTGGTGATTCTGGACGGCCTGAGCCATCACGTTGCCCATCATGCGATGGGTTATCTGCACGCAGAATGTGCGCAAGGTAAAGGGCATTATTATCATCTCACCTGTGCACTGCCTTCTCTGTCGCGTCCGCTGTATGAATGCATTCTGACCGGGGTTGCGCCTGTGCAAAGTGGAATCATCCACAACGGGGTAAACCGCCTGAGTCACGAACAGAGCGTATTTCACTATGCGCGTAATGCGGGCCTGACCACTGCCGCAGCGGCTTATCACTGGATCAGTGAACTTTACAACCGCAGCCCTTTCGAGCCCGCGCGCGATCGTCATACCGAAGCGCCGGCCCTGCCTGTCCAGTTCGGGCACTTTTACGTTGACGACAGTTACCCTGATTCGCACCTGTTTGAAGATGCCGAGAGCCTGAGGTTGCGGCACAACCCGGACTTCCTCCTCATCCATCCGATGAATATCGATTATGCCGGTCATCAACATGGCCTGTCCTCGCCCCAGTATCGTAACCGGGCACGCATGGCGGATGGTTACCTGTCGCAATGGATGCCTGGCTGGCTGGCAGAAGGCTATCAGGTGATGGTGACCGCTGACCATGGCATGAACGACGACCGCTCACATGGTGGCATGCTGCCGGAGGAAACGACCGTCCCCCTGTTTGTCTTTGGTGACGGGTTCTCGCTAAAGCCTGGACTGGAACTGCAACAAACCGATCTCTGCGGCACGCTGTGTACACTGCTCGGCGTTCCTCATGACAAGCCGGTGCATCACGATCTGCTGGCACAGGTTTCGCTCTGACCCTCTTCCCGCTTCTGGCGGCAGGAATACAGTAAACTGCCGCCCCGGGTCTGGCGGGTTGGGCGAACGGCACAACCCGTCCTTCTGTTGTCGTTATTCCGCTGAACACCTGCCGTACTGACTTTGTCGCCATGCCCTTCACTGACCACAGAAAAAAGCGCACCGGCCGCGCGCGGCGGGAAAGGTCCGCCTGAGGCCAGCCGGATTTGTCGTGAGGTATCCGCAGAGTGGTCTACATTTAAAGGGGCCGACGCTGCGCAGGTCATTTAAAACACTGGAAAAAAGTTCGCAACGTCCGGCAGCCATGTTCGCAGATTGCGCTCTCCATCAGGCTGGCAATCTGTCATGCCTTAAGCCTGATGGTTGAGGAGCAACGTTACGTGTTAACCCTGCTTAACTTACTGTCTGCCGTTGCGCTTCTGGTCTGGGGCACGCACATTACGCGCTCCGGCATTATGCGCGTCTACGGGGCCGATTTGCGCCGGGTGCTCAGTCGCAGCGTGGAAAAGAAGCCGATGGCGTTTCTTGCCGGTATCGGCGTAACGATGCTGGTGCAAAGCAGTAATGCCACCACGCTGCTGGTGACCTCGTTTGTGGCTCAAAATCTTGTCAGCCTGACACCCGCTCTGGTAGTGATACTGGGCGCTGACGTCGGTACGGCCATTATGGCGCGCGTCCTGACATTCGATCTCTCCTGGCTTTCCCCGCTGTTTATCTTTTTTGGCGTGGTTTTCTTCCTGAGTCGCAAACAAAGCCGGGCAGGTCAGCTTGGCCGGACCAGCATAGGTCTGGGATTAATTCTGCTGGCGCTACAGCTGATTGTTGAAGCCGCCCGACCGATTACCCAGGCGGCTGGCGTGCAGGTTCTGTTTTCCAGTTTAACCGGTGACGTCATGCTGGACGCTCTGCTCGGAGCGGTCTTTGCCATTATCAGCTACTCCAGTCTCGCCGCTGTGCTGATTACCGCCACACTGACCGCCACAGGCGTGATCGCCTTCAAGGTGGCCCTGTGCCTGGTAATCGGCGCGAACCTGGGCAGCGGCTTACTGGCGGTTATTAACGGCAGCGGATCCAATGCGGCCGGTAAACGCGTTGCAATGGGCAGCTTTCTGTTTAAGCTGACGGGTTGTGTAATAATTCTGCCCTTTGTTGAAACCGTAGCGGGCTGGCTGGATAAACTGCCCGTTAATGACGAAGAGCTGGTGATCTTCTTTCACGTTTTCTACAACCTGTTTCGCTGCATTATCATGGTGCCCTTTGCCGATGCGATGGCACGCCTGTGCCGTCGACTGATTGCGGACGATGCCGAAAGTGACGTCACGCTAAAACCCAGACACCTTGACAGCAGCGCGCTGGATACGCCCGCTCTGGCGCTGGTGAATGCTGCGCGCGAAGCGTTGCGTATGGGCGACGTGCTGGAGCAGATGCTGGATACGTTTCTGCAGGTGGTGCGCGGCGAGTCGCGGGCAGAACGCACGGTACGGCGGCTGGATGATGATGTGGATGTCCTGTATACCGCCATCAAACTCTATCTGGCGCGCATGCCGAAAGAGGATTTATCAGAGGAGGATTCCCGCCGCTGGGGGCAAATCATAGAAATGTCGCTGAATCTGGAGCAGGCCGGTGACATTATCGAGCGCATGAGCGGGGACGTCGCCGATAAATCTCTGGCTGCCCGGCGAACCTTTTCGCCCGAGGGCCTGAAAGAGCTGGAAGCCTTGCATGAGCAGCTTATCGCGAATCTACGACTGAGCCTGTCGGTATTTTTATCTCACGATGTTACCAGCGCTAAGCGGCTACGCCGCGCCAAACACCGCTTTCGCCTGAAAATACGCCGCTATTCACACTCGCATGTTGATCGGTTACATCAGCAGAACATTCAGAGCATTGAAACCAGTTCGCTGCACCTGGGCTTGCTGGGCGATATGAAGCGTCTGAACTCGCTGTTTTGCGCGGTCGCTTACACGGTTCTGGAGCAGCCTGACGATGAGCGGGATTATGACTAAAGAAAGCGCGAAGGCCGTTTGGCCTTCGCACTGTGTCTCTCAGGGACGGGATGACGGCTTTTTATCTGTGGGCTTACCGGACCAGTAGCCCGCCAGCAGGGAACCGGAAAGGTTGTGCCAGACGGAAAACAACGCCCCCGGCAGTGCAGCCAGTGGCGAGAAATACAGTTTACCCAGCGTCGCCGCCAGCCCTGAATTCTGCATGCCCACTTCCAGCGCCAGCGTGCGGCAGGTAGATTCATCAAAGCCAAACAGCTTGCCGCCCCAGTAACCGCCGAGCAGACCAATAGCGTTATGTAACATGACGGCGGCGATCACCATCACGCCAACCGAGGCAATAAAGCTCTGGCTACCGGCGACCACAGCACTGATGATCAGCAGAATACACACCATTGAAAAAGCGGGAAGATAAGGCTCTACCCGACGAACCAGACCGTTAAACGTGTGGTGAATGATCAACCCTAACCCGATAGGGATCACGACGATCCTGATGATGCTCAGCAGCATACCGGCAACATCAACCTGAATATGCGTATCCACATAAAAACGGGTCAGCAGCGGCGTGGCAAACACACCAACCAGCGCGGACACCGAGGAGATGGTCACCGAGAGCGCCACATCGCCTTTCGCCAGATAAATCATCACGTTCGAGGCGGTTCCACTGGCAACGCTGCCCACCAGAATCATCCCGGCAGCCAGATCGAGCGGCATGTTAAACAGTTTTGCCAGCGCCCATGCCGCCAGGGGCATCACCAGATAGTGCAGGAATGTACCTGCAAGCACCGGTGCCGGACGGGTTAAGACGCGTTTGAAATCATTGATATTCAGCGTGACGCCCATACCGAACATAATCAGCATCAGCAGATACGCGACCCACGGGCCAATACCCAGAAAGGTGGTGGGCGAGTAGTAAGCCGCGACAGACAACAGGACGGCCCACAGGGGGAACAGACGGGTTAAGGTGGCAAGCATCAACAAACATCCTTTTAGCAAAATCAGCGACGTGCGTGGAATGATGTCCGGCGGCATCACAGCCGGTCAGTAAAAAGCCGGACAGGGTCCGGCTTTCTTTTGATGTCAGCGGCGCTTATTCAAACAAGTTGTGGTGCAGCGTACGCACCACACTTTCCGCATCGTCACCTGGCACCAGGAAGCAGAGGTTATAGCTGCTGGCTCCGTAGCAAATCATGCGCAGGTTAAAGGGCTCAAGTACGCCAAACACCTCTTTACCTACCCCACAGGCTTTCGACAGTTCATTGCCGATTATGGCCACCAGCGCCAGGTTTTCCTCTACTTCCACCCGACACAGGGATGAGAGCTCGGTTAACAACGCCTGGCTCAGCAGATGGTCGCCGGTTGAAGTCGAGCCGGTCGTATCCAGCGTCAACGCGACGCTGACTTCCGAGGTGGTAATCAGATCCACTGACACGTTGTGACGCACCAGGATATTGAACACTTCAGACAGGAAGCCCGGCGTATGCAACATATTCAGGCTGTGCAACGTGACCAGGGTTTGCTTGCGGCGCAACGCCAGCGCTCTGAACAGCGGCGGATTCGCCGTCTCATTGCACACGCGCGTACCGCCTGCTGCAGGATCTTTACTGGAGCCGACGAACACCGGAATGTCGCTACGGACAGCGGGCAGCAGCGTGGCAGGATGCAGAACTTTGGCACCAAAAGTGGCCATTTCAGCCGCTTCTTCAAAAGTGATTTCATCAATACGTTTAGCCGCAGGGACTACACGCGGATCGGTGGTGTAAATGCCCGGCACGTCTGTCCAGATATCCACGCGCGCAGCGTTTAATGCTTCACCCAGCAGTGCGGCCGTGTAATCACTGCCGCCGCGGCCCAGCGTCGTGGTGCGTCCTTTTTCTTCGCTGCCGATAAAGCCCTGCGTGACCACCAGAGCGGCGGCAATGCGCGGCTGCAACTGCACACTGACCTGCTCGGCCAGTACGGCGACATCAGGCTCCGCACGGCCAAAGCGATCGTTCGTGCGCATGACTTTACGCACGTCAAACCATTCCGCATTGACCCCGCGCTCACGCAGGATCTCGACAAACAGCAGAGTCGACATGAGTTCGCCGTGGCTGACCAGTTCGTCGGTTAAGGCGCTGGAGGTGGCGAGAGCGGCGGCGTCAGACAGCATGCCGATATTGTCGATAATGCGGTCGATTTCATCGCGGATAACGTCTGGATTGTTCAGGCGATCGATGATGGCATATTGAATGCGGCGGATATCATCGAGCTGCGCCGCGCGTTGCGATGTCTCCTGACCTTCGGCAAGGGAGACCAGCAGATTGGTGATGCCTGCAGAGGCAGAAAGCACCACCAGCCGGGTATTGCTGTCCTGCAACACCACATCGGCGCTACGGTTCATGGCATCGAAATCGGCAACGCTGGTACCGCCAAATTTCGCTACATTCAGATTCAGAGACATTGTATGACCTCGTGTCAGGATACGTTGCCCTCACCCGTTAAGAGATGAGAAACAGTAATTCAGCCTAAGCACAAGGAAAGAGCAGAAACGGGTAAAATCGAATAGACGAGTCACCCAGAAGCGCTCCACCTTGCGAAACGTCCGACTGTGGACGTTTCTGGTGACAACCCAGGGGATTCAGCCCCTGTAGCCGACAGCCAACACACCGTGATGTTGACCACCTCGGCGTCGCTCCCCCTGATGTGTTATCTCTGGATACGGTTCCTCCAACACACTGCCTGGTCGACGCGCCTCTTCTGGCTTGCGCACAGGTGCGCAAGTAGCGCGCATAGATTTAGCGATTTCTGGCCCTGCTGTCAATGACCGTCACGGGACAATTTTTCATGCAGAGCGCACCGGATAACAAATTTTGCCTAATCTCTGCGACTACAGTGCTAAATGGCTTCAGCAACGTCGTCACATTCTGATGCGGCACAATGTTCGTGGGCTGCCGTTGCGCCATACTTTTCAGCCTTTCGCCCATGGAAACAGTCCGAATGATTGCCGCATCATCCACTGCGAAACGGGCTGTATTCGTGCGCTGACACCATCGCACTGACAAAGTTTTTCCTTTCAGTTGCAACTGTGGTCATACTGAAATGCTAACCGGGTACGATGCGACCCCGATGGAATGACGGTTCTTAATATCAACAAGAGTGTTGCCATGAAAAATATCAATCCGACCCAAACCGCAGCCTGGAAAGCGCTGCAAGAGCATTATGAACAGATGAAAACGGCGAAAATCGCCGACCTGTTTGCCCAGGATGCCGATCGTTTTGCTAAATTCTCAGCCACCTTTGACGACCAGATGCTGGTAGATTTCTCGAAAAACCGCATCACGCAGGAGACGCTCGATAAACTGCTGGCCCTGGCAAAAGAAACCGATTTAAGCGGCGCGATTGCGTCCATGTTCTCGGGCGAAAAAATTAACCGGACGGAGGATCGCGCCGTCCTGCACGTCGCCCTGCGCAACCGCAGCAATACGCCAATCAAGGTGGATGGCAAAGATGTGATGCCTGAAGTCAACGCGGTGCTGGCGAAAATGAAAAGCTTCTCCGAGCGCATTATTGGCGGTGACTGGAAAGGTTACACCGGCAAACCGATCACCGATGTGGTGAACATTGGTATCGGCGGTTCCGATCTGGGGCCGTTTATGGTGACTGAGGCACTGCGCCCGTACAAAAACCACCTGAACATGCATTTTGTGTCCAACGTTGACGGTACGCACATCGCCGAAACGCTGAAAGACCTCAGCCCCGAAACCACGCTGTTTCTGGTGGCGTCAAAAACCTTTACCACCCAGGAAACCATGACCAATGCGCACAGCGCACGCGACTGGTTCCTGAAAACGGCCGGCGATCAACAACACGTTGCGAAGCACTTTGCTGCGCTCTCCACCAATGCTAAAGCCGTGGGCGAATTTGGTATCGATACCGACAATATGTTCGAGTTCTGGGACTGGGTCGGCGGCCGCTATTCGCTGTGGTCGGCCATTGGCCTGTCCATTATTCTGTCGATTGGTTTTGAGAACTTTGAGCAGTTGCTGAGTGGCGCGCATGCCATGGATAAGCACTTCTCTACCACGCCAGCCGAAAAGAATATCCCCGTTCTGCTGGCGCTGATTGGTATCTGGTATAACAACTTCTTTGGCGCGGAAACCGAAGCTATCCTGCCTTACGATCAGTACATGCACCGTTTTGCAGCCTATTTCCAACAGGGAAATATGGAGTCGAACGGGAAGTACGTTGATCGCACAGGCCAGCCGGTGACCTATCAGACGGGCCCGATTATCTGGGGTGAACCCGGCACCAACGGCCAGCATGCGTTCTATCAGTTGATTCACCAGGGCACCAAACTGGTACCTTGCGATTTTATTGCACCTGCCATCAGCCACAATGCCCTGGCCGATCACCATCCTAAGCTGCTGTCGAATTTCTTTGCTCAGACCGAAGCGCTGGCATTTGGTAAGTCACGCGAAGTGGTGCAGAAAGAATTTACTGATGCGGGTAAATCGGCGGAATCTGTCGCGCACATCGTGCCGTTTAAAGTGTTTGAAGGGAACCGCCCGACCAACTCAATTCTGTTGCGCGAAATCACGCCATTCAGCCTGGGCGCGCTGATTGCGCTCTACGAGCATAAGATCTTCACCCAGGGGGCAATTCTGAATATCTTCACTTTTGACCAGTGGGGCGTGGAATTAGGCAAACAGCTGGCTAACCGTATTCTGCCGGAGCTGGAAGATGACAGTAATATTACCAGTCATGACAGTTCGACTAACGCCTTAATTAACTGCTACAAGAAATGGCGCTAATCGTATAGTGACAGAGGCGGCCTGCCGGCCGCCTTTTTTTTGTCATCACGATCGGGCACGCTGCTTTTTATCTGAAAAGCCTGCTGGCAGACTGGAAAATTCTTAAAATGCACTGCGGCAATTCTGAACCTCGCGCTGCGCAGAGCGCATCACCCTACTAAAAACCGGATCTAAAACGGTAAGCCAATGCTTCTTACCTCTTGTTTTATAAGGTGATTGGATTTTACGCTTATTCAGGTAATTCCGATTATTCTCATTCCGTACCAAAAGATACTAAATAAGTAGAAACCGCTTTGCTTTCCTCTTACTCACAGACAAATATCCGGCCTTTCACGGTAAATCCACCAATTTAAAATAAGTTAACGCTGAATCCGCTTAATTTGCCCCGTTTTTTTACGCGTCATTTACCAGGTTTTAAGACTACTCAACTCTGGTATTTTGTTGCCCTATACTGGACGCGCCCATAATGGGTCTGTCCTTCGGTTTGCGATAACCGTTTATTCTGTTTCGCGAATGTGTTGGATAGCAATCCTTCATTCAACCAATGTAGGTGTTGTTATGAAAAAACGCATGATTGCCGGTCTGGCATTACTCGTCGCCGTCTCTTCCAGCGCTTATGCGGCACCGGAAGAAGCTGGTGCCGCAGCAGGCGCACAGGCGGGGACAATCTCCGCAGGTACGACTACCGCTGTAGGTATCGGCGTGCTCGGCGCGTTAGTAGGACTCGGCGTTGCCGCTTCTGGCGGTGGTGACGGGGCAAATACGGGTACAACTACCACGACCACAACGGGCACCACACGTTGATGGGTACCCTGATTCTTTAGGCTGCAGCAAGGCCGCGAACGTGTGAGTCGTGATGCATTTACGCAGGTGAGTGTGTTGCGACGAGGACGCCAGCGTGTCGGCAGCTGAAAGAACAGAGGTATGGGAGCATTAATCATAACCACACATTCGTGTGGTTATTTTTACTTTGGCATCATTTATCAGGGACACATTGTGCGCCAACTTCCGCTGCTGCTCGTTTGCCTGCTGCTGCAGGCCTGTACACAAACGCAAAAAGGACTCGAACAGACGGTGATAATGGCCATCGAAGGGCCAAAAGATGTCACTGTCACGCCTCAGGAAATTGATGCGCTGCCCTACGCCAGCCTGTATGCACGCATTAATGACGGCCCACGCATTTTTGTCGTGCTGGGTTACAACGAAAACGGCCAGCAAAAATGGATTACGCGTGACCAGTCCATGCTGGTAACGGCCCACGGCAGGCTGATTAAAACGCTGGGCCTGCCCGACAACCTGATGAACGTCAGTAACCTGCAACAGGATCCGCTGGCGAAAGGCCTGTCGCTGACCAACGGCCAGCACTGGACGCGGATTGTGCAGTGGACCGGGCAGGGCAAATTCCAGAGCGCCACCGTCAGTTCCACTTTCGAGCGTGGCGATGATGAAGTTCTGACGATTGCCGGAAATCGCATCCCCTGCCGCGTCTGGCATGAGGCGTTACGTATCGACAGCCTTGGCCGTGAGTGGCAAAACACGTTCTGGATCGATAACAGCAGCGGTCAGGTCGTGCAATCCCGACAGATGCTTGCTGCCGATACCTTCCCTGTTGAAATCACCATTCTGAAACCGGCGAAATCATGAAAAAAATAACGCTATTGTTGGCAGGCGTGAGCCTGCTTACCAGTCTGGGTGCCCGTGCCGCAGGTCAGGTTACCGTCCATGCCCCGCAGGACACCGCCAGCGTGCAGCTCAATCAGGTCGAAAATCTGGCGCAGTTGGTGACGCAGCCCGCATTAATGGCCCAAACCGACTGGCGACGGGCCGTGATTGCTGAGCAGGGAGCGACAGCCCAGGCCCGGCAGCAGTATCAGCAGGCCCTGGCCGCGCTGCGTACCTGGCGGGCCGACAGCAGTGGTGAACAAGCCGCCGCCATTGACGCGGTGATTCGGCAGTTCAGCAACATGAAGGTGACGGGCCGTCAGTTCGTCACGCTGGATCCTGATCGCATCCGGCTGCATTCAGCAGACAACCGCCGCCTGGACGGGCGTTATGATCTCTATCTCACTCAGCCCAGTCATCATGTGCTGCTGCTGGGCGCGATTGCCGGAGCCGGACGCGAAGCCTGGCTACCGGGCAAGTCCGTGCGGGAATACCTGCGTGACCATCCACGGCTGGCCGGCGCAGAACGCAATTTCGCGGTTGTGATTGCGCCAGACGGAACGACGCAGAACGTCCCGATTGCTTACTGGAACCATCGCCATGTCGAACCTGAACCTGGCAGCATTATTTTTGTGGGCTTTTCCTCATGGAGCCTGCCAGGCGCCTTTGACGATCTGAATAGCCGCCTTGTTTCTGTTCTGACTCACCGGATACCAGACTGATGAAAAAACGTTATCTTCTCAGCCTGTTGGCTGTTTCAGTAGCAAGCGCCTGCCAGGCGCAGGCGGAAATGTATGAGGTGCCCGTCACGCCGTCACAGTCTGATTTCGGCGGCGTAGGGCTGATGCAGGTACCGACTGCGCGAATGGCAAGAGAAGGCGAATTCAGCCTTAACTTCCGCGATAATGACCAGTATCGCTACTATTCCGCCTCATTACAGCTTTTCCCCTGGCTGGAAACGACTGTGCGCTACACCGATGTGCGGACACGACGTTATAGTGCGGTAGAGAGTTTCAGTGGTAATCAAAGCTATAAAGACAAAGCCTTCGACCTGAAACTGCGCCTGTGGCAGGAAGGATACTGGTTACCTGAAGTTTCGTTCGGTACGCGCGATCTTGGCGGTACCGGCTTATTTGACAGTGAATATCTGGTCGCCACCAAAGCCTGGGGGCCCTTTGACTTTACGCTGGGCTTTGGCTGGGGCTATCTGGGTAACAGCGGAACCGTTTCCAACCCCTTCTGCTCTTACAGCGACAGCTTCTGTCAGCGCCCGGGCGTGGGACAGGCTGGCTCGATTAACGGTTCTCAGATGTTTCACGGCCCTTCTGCCGTGTTCGGCGGTATTGAATACCAAACGCCGTGGCAGCCGCTGCGCCTGAAAGTGGAATATGAAGGCAATGATTATAAAGATGATTTTGCCGGACGCCTGCCGCAGCGCAGTAAAGTTAACGTCGGTGCGATCTACCGCGTAACTGACTGGGCGGATATCAATGCCAGCTATGAGCGCGGCAATACCTTTATGTTCGGCTTTACCATCCGGACTAACTTTAACGATATGCATCAGGATCATATCGACAGCCCTAAACCGGCCTATGATCCGCATCCGCAGCCGAAATTGCTGGAGACCACGGTGACAGGCAATCAGCTGTCTGCGCTGAAGTACGACGCAGGCCTGGCGGGCCCGAAAATCCAGACCAAAGGCAATACGCTGTATGTATCGGGCGAGCAGACCAAATATCGCGATACCCGCGAAGGGGTCGACCGCGCCAATCGTATCATCATGAACAACCTGCCGGACGGCATCGATACGATCAACGTCACAGAGTCGCGCTTCAATATGCCGCAGGTGACGACAGAAACGTCCGTTGCCAGCCTGCGTAATGATCTGACTGGCTACCCGTTAGGACATGAGCAGTCTCTGCAGCAGGTACGCAAAAATCCGGTCGATCCGGGTCAGACCGAGCAGGGGATGTTTATTCGCAAAGATCGCCTGGATTACGGTCTGTCTCCGGTACTCAATCAGTCTGTCGGCGGCCCGGAGAGCTTCTATCTGTATCAGGTCGGCGTCATGGGCAACGTCGATTACTGGCTGACCAATCATCTGCTGGTCAGTGGCAGCCTGTTTGCTAACGTGGCAAATAACTATAATAAATTCAACTACAACGGTGCCCCCGCCGATTCTACCCTGCCCCGCGTGCGTACGCATATTCGTGACTACGTTGAGAACAACGTTTACGTCAACGATCTGCAGGCTAACTACATGGATTATCTGGGCAATGGTTTCTACGGCCAGGTCTATGGCGGCTATCTGGAAACCATGTACGGTGGTGTCGGGGGCGAAGTGCTTTATCGTCCGGTGGACAGCAACTGGGCGGTGGGCGTAGACGCCAACTATGTGCGCCAGCGTGACTGGAACGACATGATGCGGTTTACGCATTACGAAGCCCCGACCGGCAACCTGACAGGTTACTGGCGGCCGTGGTTTGCGGAAGATGTGTTGGTTAAGGCCAGTATCGGCCAGTATCTGGCGAAGGATAAAGGCGTCACGCTGGATGTCTCTAAACGCTTCGACAGCGGCGTCATGGTCGGCGTCTATGCGACCAAAACCAATGTCTCCTCTCAGCAGTACGGCGAAGGCGACTTTACGAAAGGTTTCTACATTTCCATCCCAATGGATCTGTTTACCGTGACGCCAACGCGTGGCCGTGCGCAGATTAACTGGGTTCCGCTCACCCGCGATGGCGGTCAGATGCTGGGACGCAAGTACCAGCTGTATGACATGACCTCGGATCGCGATGCGCGGTTCAACTGATAAAGAGGGCAGCCTGCGGGCTGCCTTCTTTTTTGTCTGCGTCGTCCTCAGCTGAAAGGCCCGCGCGCCACGCCGCTCACCGATGTGTTTTTACAGCCGCATAATCTTCCACCCGATCGCGCTGGCTTTGCGCCACCGCAACATAGCGGCTGGCAGGATGACTAAAATATCTGCCTCACCTTGACGCGCCTGACCACATCGCAAATTACCCCCACAGGTTTCATTCCAGCGTGTGCCTTCACATCCGGCCAGGCCCGGCGGATTGCGGAGACGGAGAGCAGGTCTGACCAGCGCACCAGCGTTTGCATTTACGGTGATTAAAACGAAAATGGTTTCCACTATGTGAAAGGAGAGACTCTATGGCTACGCCTGTTGCCGCCAAACGCGGTAAAAAACCTCGCAGCACGTCGGCACCTCCCGCTCCGGCTGGCGGTCAGGTTCAGTCACTGACACGGGGGCTGACGTTGCTGGAGTTGATCGCCAGTTCACAGGGTAGCGTGGCACTTACCGAACTGGCACAACAGGCGGGTTTACCAAACTCGACCACCCATCGTCTGCTGACCACAATGCAGCAGCAGGGCTTTGTACGCCAGGTGGGCGATCTGGGTTTCTGGACAATCGGCGCGCATGCGTTTGTGGTTGGAAGCAGTTTTTTGCAGAGCCGCAACCTGCTGGCGCTGGTGCATCCGGTGTTACGTTCACTGATGGAGAGTTCGGGCGAAACGGTCAATCTGGCGGTGCTGGACCTGAGCGACTTCCAGGCGGTCATTATTGACCAGGTACAGTGCACGCAGCTCATGCGCATGTCCGCACCGATAGGCGGCAAGCTGCCCATGCATGCTTCCGGAGCGGGCAAAGCCTTTCTTGCCCATCTCAGCGACGACAAAGTGACCGCGCTGCTGCACCAGAAGGGCCTGCATTACTACACACCCAATACGCTGATGTCTCCGCAGAGCCTGAAAACTAACCTGGCACAAATACGTACCCGTGGATTTTCTTTCGATGACGAAGAGCATGCGCTCGGCTTGCGTTGCGTGGCGGCACCCATTTATGACGAACACGGCGAGCCTTTTGCCGCGCTGTCGATTTCGGGTCCAATTGCCCGCATGACTGACGATCGCATTACCGAACTGGGCGCGCTGGTCATTCGGGAAGCGCGCCAGGTTACCCAGGCTTACAGCGGTCGTTAAGGAACGGGCTTCGCGCCGTGCGCGAGTCCGGAAATCGACGCGTAGATCACTGGCGCGATCCAGCGCGCCAGTGGCTGATGGACTGTCATATCAGGCGCTTAGTAAACCTTTATAGACGGCATCACGCACCATCACAGGAAACTGCCCATTCACCCCCTCCGGTGTGGTATTGGTCATGGCGACCACGCACAGCGCGTTTTGACGATCCACGAACCAGGTGTGTCCATACGCTCCACTCCACGACAGCGTACCGGCTGACTGAGGCGACAGGGCAGCATCCGGATCCACCAGCAGTGCCCAGCCCACACCAAATCCCCATCCCGGCCCCTGCGTAGCCCAGTTTGCCGTCACGTGTTCCTGCGTCATGTAGTCAAAACTTTCACGCGTGATCAGCGGCGCGCCTTCACGCCGGACGGTTTCCAGCACTTGCATAAAATCGAGGGCCGTTCCTGCCATACCGCCGCCGCCGCACGGCCAGGCATCGGGTTTGAGAATACGGCCGGGGCTAAAAATCGCGGCGCCTTCACCGAAAGGGATCTGCTGATTATCACGCATGACTGAAGGCACCGGGTTGTCGTCCGTGTAGACCGTGGTTAATCGCGACGCGTCTCTGACACTAAACAGCGTGTCTGCCATCCCCAGTGGGCTCGTTATATGGTGATTCACCAGTTCTGGCAGGCTTTTACCGGTCGCCCGCACCATGATTTCACCGAGGACATCGATGCCCAGAGAATAACGCCAGCCGGTGCCGGGACGGAACTGTAACCGGGTGCCCGCAAGGCGCCGCAGATTCTCTTCCAGGGTGAGTCCGGGCTGATAGTCGATGCCGTCTGACACATTGCGTGAGTGATAAAGCGAATCCGCCGGGGCGGAATAACGATAGCGTAAACCTGACATATGGCTCAGCAAATGCCGCACCCGGATAGTGGCTGGCTCACCGTTCTCAAGGCAGGGACGGAAATCCGGAAGCCAGCGGGTGATATCGTCGTCCAGTGTGATATCCCCTTGCTCGATCAGGCGCATGGCGGTCAGGCTGACAATGGGTTTGGTGAGTGACGCAAGACGGTATATCGCATCCACAGACATGGCTTTATTTTGCTCTCTGTCCGCCCACCCCGCCGCCCGTTGATAAATCAGTTTTCCCGCCTGAGCCACCATCACTGTGGTACCCACAACACGCTGGCTATTAATCGCATGATCAATAACCGCATCCATTGCGGCTTCGAACTTTGCCGGGGCAGGAGAGAGTCCAGAGGTAAAATAAAACATAATGAAGTCCTTTTTTAATCAGAAGTAGTGAGAAAGATAAAACATCCAATCTCAGGCAATATTTAATCTTTAAAGAATGTATTCACTTAGGTAATTTAATAATGAAAAATAAAAACCAAACCACAATGGTTAAACTAGATAACATCTCATCATTAAATAACACACGCCTTACATAATAACTCCCTCCCCTTTTCAACTGGTCAACCAATAGGGAATTTGAGTCTACCTTATCGGCATCCCTAGTATTTGTGACCGACCTCTTTTTTTTAAAAGGGCAGAATGATTACCATGCTCTACGCCGAAAATACGCGTATTAACGCATCAGTACAAATAACAGCGCGCCTTTTAGAGAACACAGAGCGGGGCATTATTCTGGTCAACCAAAATTTACCACGCTAAATAACGGCGTTAAAAATTACTATTTATTTAACAAAAAATACTCACCTGCATTAAAGACTGACAACGCAAACACACACCCGCGTTGTTTATTCTTTAGGGCTTTATTTAAAAGTTCGCATTACTTTTTTCACGCTTATACGACACCTGAATGCGTCTGAGCGCCACTCCGATTTTATTAAGGGAATATTATGACAACGTTAGCACAGCCCGTGCGCAGAAAAGTGGGGACAGGCACCGCCATTGGCTATGGCATTACTGATATTTTTGGCGGTGGGTCCATGGCTTTAATCGGTACATGGTTACTGTTTTTTTATACGACGTTCTGTGGGCTTTCAATGCTGGAAGCCAGCTCAATTTTTGCTATTGCCCGTATTATTGATGCCATTCTGAGTCCGGTGATGGGATATATCACCGATAAATTCGGCAGTACCCGGCTCGGTAAGCGCTTTGGTCGCCGTCGCTTCTTCCTGCTCATCAGCGCGCCAATGATGTTTGTTTACGCGCTGGTCTGGGTCAGCGACATGAACTACTGGTACTACCTTGGCACCTACCTGGCGGTAGAACTGCTGGTTGCCATGGTGCTGGTACCGTGGGAAACCCTGGCGGCAGAGATGACCAATGATTTTGGTGAAAGAACACGGATGGCCGCCATCCGCCTGACATTTTCTCAGGTAGGAACCTTCCTGACCGCTTCGGTGCCGGGCATTGTGATTCAGTATTTTGGCCAGGATTCGGCGCTGACCTATACCTACACCGGTATTATGTTTTCCTGCCTGTTCTTTATTGTGGTGTTGATTACCTGGTATTGTACCTGGGAGTCAAAAGATATGAACCCGGAAGAGTTTGAACGGCGCAATACGGGTCCCAGCCTCGGATTATTGAGCCACCTGAAAAATATGTTTGTCGAGTTAATGACAACCTTCAAAATAAAAATATTCAGACAACATTTAATTATCTATATCTCTTCATTTACTGCACTGGATATTTTTATTGCTGTCTTCGTTTACTTTGTTGTCTACGGTTTAAATCTGGATGCGGCCAACGCGTCGGCCTATCTTTCCATTGCGACGTCCGTCTCCATTCCTTCCACGCTGCTTTTCATGTTTATGCTGGATAAACTGAATGTCAGGCCCGCCTACGCCATGCGTATTTCCTACCTGTGTATTTTAGGTGTGCTGGGTTATCTGATTTTAATGTTTATCGGCCATTCGGCAGTGTCGTCATGGTGGTTGACCACGCTCATTTTTGTCCTGCTGGGTTTTGGCCGTGCGGGGCTTTACTTTATCCCCTGGAATATTTACAGCTTTATTCCCGATGTGGATGAAATGGTCACGCGTCAGCGGCGCGAAGGCGTTTTTGCTGGCGTCATGACGTTGATGCGAAAAAGTACCGTGGCCGTCGCCATTATGGTGGTGGGTGCGGTGCTGGAACACAATCATTTTGTTAAAGGCCAGTTAATTCAACCGGCAAGTGCGCTCAATGCGATTACCGGGCTCCTGGTCTTCGGCACCGGCGGTCTGTTACTGATCAGTTTATATATGACCTTCAAATTTAAACTGACACGCGAAACGCATCGGGTATTGGTGAATGAAATTGATCGCCTCAAGGCAGGCGGCGATAAAGCCGACTGCACACCCGAAACCAAAGACGTCGTGAAAGCCCTGACGGGCTACGACTACGAGCAGGTCTGGCAACAGGATAAATGCACCCGGCCTTAATCTGGTCGGGTTGACGCGGGTCAGGAAAGGTAAAACGCAAGGCATGCGGATAACCGCCCGGCCCGACGTCATCCGGCTCTGTTCACATACGGTATGGATACGTGATGAAAATTGCCCTATTTTGCATTCTGCTTGTCAGCCTGTTTTTCCCATCCTCTCCGCTTTATGCTGCCGCGATTAATGACGATGAGGACAGCCTGCGCATTCGTCTGAAAAACGATTTTCGGCGGGCCGACAAACCCAGCGCGGGTTCAGATCGTCATATTTACGCCTGGGTACAGGGTGGGCTGATTGATGTGAATACGCGCTATTACAATGACGTCATCGGCGTGAGCGCGGGAGCGTATTATGTGTACAAGCTGGGTGCAAACGCCGGCTGGAGCACCCGCTATTATCTGGACGGCCACGACAGCTTTGGTGTGGCCATTGGCGCGGTCAAACTTAAACCGGCAGAGAATCTTCGCCTGACGCTCGGGCGGTTTGGGACGGATTATGGTTACGGCAGCCTGCCCTGGCGCATCCCGTTGATCGCCGATAATTCGTCACGCACGATACAGACAATTTCTGAAGGTGCACTGGCCCACTTTGAGGCGACGGAGAATCTGGAATTCTGGTCAATGTGGCGTAAGCGCGCGTTCTATTATGTCGACTCTGCCACGGGCGTGCGTGATGAAGGCGTGATTAACAGCACAACAGGGAAATACCATCCCCATCGGAGCCGCGGCTATCTGGTGGGATCCTGGCACGATGCTTCTTCGCGGTATTCACTGGGTGCCTCTTATCAACAAGATGTATCGACTCAGGTGCAAAGCATCATCGAAAAAACCTATACCTTTGCTGACGCTCGCGCACTCAAATGGGAGCTGATGGGTTTTTATGGTCAGGTTGAGGGGATGAGTAAGCCTCTCAGTTATCACCATGAGACGGCGTTGATTTCCGGGCGATTAACCTATTCGTTTGCGAATGCCCGGTTATTTGGTGCCGTGGGTAAGCTTACCCATGATATTGATGGTCGCATTATCTATACGGATATTGGCTATCCCGACTCGCTGAGTATTGATCGCAATAAAGAAGGCATGCTGTCTGTTCAGCTTGGCGGGCAATATTTCTTCACCCCGAACGTCGGCGTTATGCTGGGCCCGATTCTTACTCACGGTTATGAAGACAAACAGCGCCATACCAGAATCAACGGAGTGGGCCTGATGGGCGCGATCCTGTACAACGTTGCAGAGGGCCCGTTTAAAGGCCTGAACATGTATATTGCCGCCGACAGAGCCAGGGAGAAGCGCCCCGGTAGCTCACTGGGTGACCGGCTCAATTACTGGGATGTGAAAGCCGGTATGCAATATGACTTCATGCTGAAGTAACAAATCATCAGATGAAGTAGCCTGTATGTTTCCAAAGTGGCATCTCTTGATGCCGCTTTTAATTATTCTCGCAATTTATTGTTAATTAAAGAATAAAACGGCGCGCCAACGCGTCAGCCTGCTTATCTTAACGTGCGCTGAACCCTGTTATCCCGATCGTGAGGTGGTAAAATTTTTGCCGCAACGGTATCTGACGGGAGCATCACTATGAGATCTGTCTCTCAGCAACGTCCTTATCAGCAAGTCGCCGCAAAAATCCGGCAGCGCATTGTGGAAACGCCCTATCGCCCGGGCGGGCGCCTGCCACCCGAGCGTGAAATGGCTGGCATGCTTAACGTCAGCCGCACCGTCGTTCGCGAGGCGCTCATTATGCTGGAAATCGAAGGGCTGATCGAAGTCAGACGGGGAGCCGGTATTTACGTCACAGCGCACAGCTCTTCATGCCGTATTAGTGAGGCAAATCCCTCCTTTCACAACGATGCCGGCCCGTTTGAGCAGCTTCAGGCGCGACAGTTGCTGGAAAGCAATATCGCGGAGTTTGCCGCCCTGCAGGCGACACGGGCGGACATCATCAAAATGCGTCAGGCTTTGCTGCTGGAAGAACGCGAGCTGACCTCGTGTTCGCTGGGAAACCCGGAAAAAGGTGATATGCACTTTCATCTGGCCATCGCTGAAGCCACGCATAACAGTATGCTGGTCGACGTATTTCGCCAGTCATGGCAGTGGCGCGAAAACAACCCTATGTGGATTCAGCTGCACAGTCATCTTGGCGATACCCAATATCGTAAAGCGTGGCTGGTCGATCACCGGCAAATTCTTGCCGCGCTGATCAAAAAAGATGCCCGCGCCGCTAAGCTGGCTATGTGGCAGCATCTGGAAAATGTGAAGCAGCGTTTACTGGAATTTTCCAACGTGGACGATCTCGACTTTGATGGTTATCTGTTTGACTCCTGGCCGCTGGCAAAGAGTGACGGCTGAAGCGGTTCCCGTTCCTGGTCGGGATGCTCTGGGGTTTTATAACGTGGTGCAAGCCTGCTGCCATAGCGCACACAGAAGCGCTGGGCGGGCTGCCAGGCAATAACATCCTCAATATGCCCCTGCGCAATGCGCCGCTGCTGGGCGCGCCACCAGCCCGCGTCAAAAATTTCCGGATGCCGTTGCTGGAGCAGCGCACCGACTTTCGGCTCACTGCACAGGGCATAACGAAAGGTTTCAGGAAAAACATCATCTGGCCCAACGCTGTACCAGGGCTCGGCGCTTAACTCGTCCTCCTCGTAACGCGCCGCAGGCACGTCACGGAAATGGAGTTCCTGCATCGGGCGAATCTCATCGTAGTCATAAAACACCACGCGTCCATGACGGGTGATGCCAAAATTTTTAAACAGCATATCACCGGGAAAGATATTGGCGGCAGCCAGTTGTTTGATCGCGTTGCCATATTCTTCAATGGCCTGAGCGCGTTGGCTGTCGCTGGCCTCAGCCAGAAAAAGGTTAAGCGGCTGCATACGACGTTCCAGCCACAGATGACTGATGATCAGGCGATCGCCTTCAATACGCATTTTTCCGGCAATCGTATTCTGGAATGCCACCAGCAGTGCCGGCGTAATACGTGCGAGCGGCAGCGCAAACTGTTCAAAGGCCTGCGTGTCAGCCATGCGTCCCACACGGTCATGTTCTTTAACCTGCTGATAACAGGCCCTTACCTGCTCTTCCGTGACCTCTTTTTGCGGAGCAAAGCGATCTTTGATGACTTTGAACACCCGATCAAAGCCCGGCAGCGTAAAGACCAGCATCACCATGCCAGGGATGCCTGGCGCAATCTCAAAGGCGGCATCCGTTTGCTCCAGCGCCTGCAGATATTCCCGGTAGCTTTCCGTTTTGCCATGTTTCTGGCAGCCGATGGCCATATAACGTTCTGCCAGCGTTTTACCCGGTAAGACAGGCTTCAGCCATGCGACCAGCGCGCCGGGTAATGGGGCATAAACCATGAAGTACGCGCGGGCAAAGCCGAACACGATGCTGGCCTCGTTCACATCCGTCAGGCAGGTATCGATCCACAATTCACCTTGCTCGCTGCGCTGAACCGGCAACAGGCATGGCAGGATAGCGTCGGGCAGATGCAGGCGAGCCACGATCCAGGCGGTTTTGTTGCGGTAAAACAGCTCACAACAGACGTCCAGCCAGCCCTGTGCCAGTTGCGCGGAAGAGAACGCCTCATGCAAATGGCGCACGATCCAGGCTTCATCGCGCGCCTGATCCTGCCAGGGCAGCGTCAAAGGCACATCGCGTAGCACCTCATGCAGCAGTGTTTGCCAGCCCCGATCGGGCCGATAGGTTCGCGCCAGTGGACGCGAAACCTGACGTTGTGGCGCAGGCGGTTGCGAGCTGAAGATAAATAACCGTTCCGGCTGTAATGCATGGTGACCATGCAGCCGGCAGTAAACGGAATTGAAAAAGCTTTCAGCAATTTCATAACGCGGATAACCGGGTAACAGGGTTTCATAGTGGTTTTTGATCTTCAGCCAAAAAGCATCGTCCCAGTGCGCCGCCCCGTTCAGTGCGCGCAGTTGATCGGCAACCAGCGCCACATGGTGGTCATAAAGATGAATTCGTGCCTTCATAGCCTGCTGTACGGCCAGCCACTCAGCCTGTTCAAAACGCTGCTGAGCACCCGCCGTAATATCAAGAAAACGGCCATACTGCGCATCGAAGCCCTGCAGAATGGTGTGCGCGATTAGGGATTCACGTGGCGGCATAATCCACTCCTGAAAAAGCCCGCCCACAGTTACCGGGCGGGAAAGACACAGACTTCACTCAAAACTGATGCTCTTCGGTCGATCCGGTCAGCGCCGTAACGGAGGACTGACCGCCCTGAATAATCGTGGTGACCTGATCGAAATAGCCGGTGCCCACTTCCTGCTGATGCGAGGAAAAACTGTATCCCCGCTCCCGGGCAGCGAACTCTGGTTGCTGGACTTTTTCAACATAGTGACGCATGCCTTCGCCCTGAGCATAAGCCTGTGCCAGGTCGAACATGTTGAACCACATGCTGTGAATACCGGCCAGGGTAATGAACTGGAAGCGATAGCCCATCTCACTGAGCGCCTGCTGAAAGGCCGCGATGGTGCTGTCGTCGAGGTTCTTTTTCCAGTTAAACGAAGGCGAACAGTTGTAAGCCAGCAGTTTACCGGGAAAGCGGGCATGGATGGCTTCGGCGAAGCGCTGCGCCATCGCCAGGTCGGGCGTCGACGTTTCACACCACAGCACGTCAGCATAAGGCGCATAAGCCAGACCGCGGCTGATAGCCTGCTCGATGCCGGCATGAGTGCGGTAGAAGCCTTCCGCGGTACGATCGCCACGGATAAACGGACGGTCATAGTCATCGCAGTCAGAGGTGATCAGGTCAGCGGCATCGGCATCCGTTCGCGCCAGCAGAATGGTGGGAACACCCATCACATCGGCGGCCAGGCGTGCAGCAACCAGTTTCTGTACGGCCTCCTGGGTAGGCACAAGTACCTTGCCTCCCATGTGGCCGCATTTCTTCACGGCCGCAAGTTGATCTTCAAAGTGGACCGCTGCTGCCCCTGCGCTGATCATCGCCTTCATCAGTTCAAAGGCATTCAGCACGCCACCAAAACCCGCTTCGGCATCCGCCACGATGGGCAGAAAATAGTCGATAAAGCGGCTGTCGCCCGGTTCAATGCCGTTGGCCCATTGAATCTGATCGGCACGTTGAAAGGTCTGATTAATCCGGGTGACAACCTCAGGTACCGAATTCACCGGATACAGCGACTGATCGGGATACATTTGCCCCGCCAGATTGGCATCGGCGGCTACCTGCCAGCCAGAGAGGTATATGGCTTCTATTCCGGCTTTGGCCTGCTGCAATGCCTGACCGCCGGTTAAAGCGCCGAGGCTATTGACGTAACCTTTGCGCGCGCTGCCATTAAGTAATGACCAGAGTTTACCGGCACCCCGCTCGGCCAGCGTACAGGCTGGCAGAACTGAACCGCGCAGCGAGATAACATCTTGTGCGCTGTAAGGGCGGGTAATTCCCTGCCAGCGTGCTTCCTGCCAGTCTTGTTCGAGTTGCTGAATCTGTTGTGTACGTGTCATGGCAACCACTCCTTATGTCAGGGAAGCAGGCGATAGCCCGGCAGAGTAAGAAAAGGAACCAGTTCGTTTTCGGTAGTGATTTGCGCCATTAATCGCGCTGCTTCCTCATAACGACCTGAACTGAACGTCTTATCACCCAGATTCATCTGCAGCGTGTGCAACTCATCGTTGAGCAACTGCTGAAACAGCGACGCCGTGACCTGCTGCCCATCGCGCAGGGTTTTCTTGTGATGGATCCATTGCCAGATAGAGGTACGGGCGATTTCGGCGGTGGCGGCATCTTCCATCAGGCCGTCAATAGGAACGCAGCCGTTGCCGCTAATCCAGGCTTCGAGGTATTGCAATGCCACACGGATATTGGCGCGCATCCCTGCTTCCGTTCGATCGCCTTCGCAGGGCGCCAGAAGCTGTTCGGCCTGCACCGGAGCGTCTTCGTGGCGCAGAACATGAAGCTGATTGGGGTGATCGCCCAGCGCCTGGTTAAACACCGCCATTGCGGTATCGGCCAGACCTGGATGTGCGATCCAGGTGCCATCATGTCCGTTACTGGCTTCGCGCTGCTTGTCTTCCCTGACGCGCTGCAACACCCACTGATTACGTGCGCTGTCTTTACTTGGAATAAGCGCCGACATACCGCCCATAGCAAAGGCACCGCGGCGATGACACGTTTTAACCAGCAACCGCGAGTAAGCATCCAGAAAAGGCTGAGCCATGGTCACGGACTGACGATCAGGGAGAACCCGATCTTCATGTTCCCGTAATGTTTTGATGTAGCTGAAAATGTAATCCCAGCGCCCGCAGTTCAGGCCTACGATATGATCGCGCAGATTCCACAGAATCTCGTCCATCTGAAACACGGCGGGCAGCGTTTCAATTAAGACTGTGGCTTTAATTGTGCCTCGCGCCAGATCAAAACGATCCTCAGCGAAGCTAAAGATCTCTCGCCACCAGGCCGCTTCCTGCCAGCTTTCCGTTTTAGGCAGATAAAAATAGGGACCGCTACCTTTCGCCAGGAGATTCGTGACGTTATGAAAAAAGTAGAGTGCAAAATCAAACAGTCCGCCAGGAATGGCATTGCCCTGCCAGCTGACATGTTTCTCTGACAGATGCAGTCCGCGTACCCGACACATCAGGACAGCCGGATCGGCGCGAAGCTGGTAGATCTTGCCTGTCTCGCTGGTATGAGACAATGTGCCAGCCACGGCTTCACGCAGGGTTTGCTGCCCTTCCATCAGCTTTTCCCAGGTCGGTGCCAGGGAGTCCTCAAAGTCAGCCATAAATACTTTTACGTTCGCATTCAGGGCATTAATTACCATTTTGCGATCCGGCGGTCCGGTAATCTCCACGCGACGATCCCGTAAATCCGAGGGAATACCGCGAATCGTCCATTCTCGCTCTCTGATGGAAGCCGTTTCCATTTCGAAATCAGGTAACGACCCGGCATCGTACTTTTCTTGTCGTGCCTGTCGCGCCGCTAATAACGTATCGCGTTGGGGGGCAAAACGGATAACCAGATCCTGTAAAAACGCGACGGCCTCTTCAGTAAGTAGCTGTTTTTCAAGATGATAAAAGGGCTTCTGGAAGTGTAATTCGTGGGTAATAACTGAGTCTGTCATGCTTGCTCTCTCCTGTTTACAGGCAGATCAACATGGTCGATCCACAAATAGGGTGATTAGTGAGCTACAGGATCAGAGCATATGTATTTTAAATTTAAAATCAAAAACTATTTCCATTTTAATTAAATATTATATTTATATCATTGAAATTTATGGTTTTATTTTTACTTTCCTTTAGGTAATGCCTTTCAAAGCTTTTTAAGGACGAAAAAAAACCGTGTTGCCAGCCAGCTAACACGGTTCAGTTGTAATGAAAGTGCGCTTATTCCAGCGTCGGATTCATATGGCGCAGATCAAACGGCGTAATTTGATAGACGTAATAGTTCAGCCAGTTTGAAAACAACAGGTTTCCATGGCTACGCCATGTGGCGCGTGGATGACGCTGCGGATCATCGTGGGGGAAGTAATTGTACGGCACGTCAGGGTTCAGCCCTGCGTCATAGTCGCGCTGAAACTCTCCCGCCAGTGTTAACGCATCATATTCCGGGTGACCCGTAACGAACACCAGCCTCTTGTCCTTGCTTGCCATCAGGTAGGCACCGGTTTGTTCCGATTCAGCAAATAATTCCAGATCGGTGTAATCGGTGATCAGCTGAGTGGGGAAATCCGCATAACGCGAATGCGGAGCGAGAAAATTATCATCGAATCCCCGCGTCAGTAAGGCATGGGGATGGAGAATCTGATGTTCAAATACGCCTGCAAGTTTCGTCTGTCGGGTTTGTTTAGGAATACCATACAAAATATTCAGTGCTGCCTGTACAGCCCAACAGACAAACAGGGTCGAGGTAACATGATCTTTCGCCCACGCCAGCACCTGCTGTATCTGGGGCCAGTAGGCGACATCGTTAAATTCAACCAGGCCCAGCGGCGCACCTGTAACGATTAAGCCATCATAGTTATCGTGCTGGATGTCCTCAAAGTTACGGTAGAAATTATTAAGGTGATCGCTGGGTGTGTTACGCGAGTCACGGCTGTCGATACGCAGCAACTGGACATCAATCTGCAAAGGTGAGTTAGAGAGCAAGCGCAGGAACTGGTTTTCGGTCTCAATCTTTTTAGGCATCAGATTAAGTACCAGAACTTTAAGTGGGCGGATCTCCTGAACACTGGCGCGCGACGACGTCATCACGAAGACATTTTCGTTACGTAAAAAATTCACTGCCGGTAATTCATCGGGAACCCTGATTGGCATGACTTAATCACCTCTTGTAACCATATATACGTTTAGACATCCAGACAGCCAAAGATAACGGCTCTTTTGCTAAATGTCGAGTCTGCATATCGACAGGTGAAAAAGTTTCAAGGCACTGTTACAGCCCGCACTGGTGAGTCAGAGACAGGCTTTACCTTGTACGGGCTTTCTGGAACCAGACGGCGGCAAAAAACCATAACGCCGCAAAATACGCTGTGCCTCATCTGTATGGAGGAAGGCGGCAAGCGGTATGGCGGAGGGTGAAAGAGTGGCCCAGCCGTATTGCGCCCGTACGTTGTAAGCAGGAGGAATATTAAGCACCATCAGGAACTGATGATGCCTCAGGCGGGGCGCATAACTGGCATAGCCAATAAACAGTTCAGCGTAGCCTTCATCAATGAGCCACTGGGCTGCCAGTCTGCCAACAGGAACAGGCAGACTGTCCGGGCCACCAACCAGGGCGTTTGCTTTGTTCAGGATTCGGCTGCCCTGACCGGGATATCGCTGCTCAATGTTTTCGAATAACTGCCACGTGTAATCCCCTGAGGGATCGTACAGGGGCGTTGAGGTTGCCAGCCGTAAATCATCACGTTGCAGTAATGACAGCCAGTCGTCTTCTGCAGAGACATCCTCCCGCCTGGCAGTCAGACACAGCCTGTTATCGATGAAATGACCGGTGTCCTCTGCCGGACCTTGTCGCGACAGGCTTGTGGGATGCTGCAGGTTGGCCGAAACAAACATGTCACCGACTTCACCCTGTTCGATGCGCTGACGCAGTAAACCAGCCGGGCCATAGTGTGTTTGTGTCGTTATGCCGTATTCCGCGCTGAACGCGGCAACCAGCACCGGCCACACATCGCGCAGACTACCGGCCGCCAGAATCTGGAGAGGTTTCATGATAGGCGGTCCGGTAAAAGCGGCGATACCAGCGGTCGGCCCGCTGCTGCATATCCACATCGCGAAATTTGTCAGGATAGAGTTTTTTCGCCATCCACAGTTCACCTAACCCTATGGCTTCTGGCATCGGATAGCCCCATGCCTTGGCATAGTCAGGCATCAACCAGACACGGTGATGTTTGACAGCATCAATGGTCTGCCAGAGCGGATCGTGCTGAATCGCCTGAACAACCTGCGGATAGCGGTTCTGCACAAAAATTACCTGCGGATTCCAGACCACCACCTGTTCCATGCTGACCTGCCTGAAACCCTGAATAGTCGATGCTGCCACGTTCAGTGCGCCAGCATGGGCCATCATCAGCCCCGTATATTTCCCGGCACCGTATGTCGTCAGACTGGGATTGGCTATATAGGCGCGTACACGCTGCTGTTCAGGGAGATCGTGGAGACGATCAGTCACCTCTTTACGCCCCGCAAAGGCTGCTGAGATGAGAGCTTTGGCCTGCTGCTGCCTGTTCACCACCTCACCTATCAGGGTGATGCCTTCCTTTATCCCGAGATCGTAGGCCTTATCTTCATTTTGCATACTGGGATTAATTTCGCCCTGCTGCCCGGCGTCATCGTGACGCAGTGAAATCGCCAGTACAGGAATGCCCAGTGCGGAGATCTGGTCAATCATCTCTTTCGGCGCATAGTTGGTGACGAATACCACCTGTGGATGCAGTACAATTAGCTTTTCCAGATCAACATGGGTCAAATCACCCAGCATTGCTTTATGCGTCAGCTCAGGCACCAGCGTTGCGTAATTGTCCCCTAACTGCTGTTTCCAGTTAGCCAGTATCCCTACAATTTTATCTGTCGCATTTAACTGCACCAGAAGATTCAGCGTCTGGTGCTGAAGCACAACCACGCGATCAACCCGATCCGGGATTGTAACGTTACGGCCAAGCTGATCGGTCACGATGCGGCTGGCGTAGCTGTTCCATGCGGTAAAGATAAGTAAGCCTGCAAAGACGAGGCGATTCAGTCTGATTTTCAATGAGGGTCCCCTGTAGCGTAATGTATTTGATTATATAGCGATACACCGTGACAAGGTAGACAGTGGATGCGCCTGTCGTTGTCGCGGGTCTGCGTGGCAGGGATGACTGTCGGTGTCGTGGCGTTTTCGATGCAGGGCGCGCCTGACAGACAGCGCCAGCCCATTGGTTCGGTTTGCTGACCCTGAAATGCGCGTATGCCCTGACATCGCTCTGCATGCTGATATCCACTTAAGAGGGCATGTTTTTAGCTGAGACAAACTACAAAAGATGAGAATAAATCGGCAGGATTAGTGCGTACTCAGCAAATACGCTTTATCCTGGTGCATTTAACCTGTTTACTTATGATTAGGGCCTGAAAATGTCAGTTCAAAATAACGTCCCCATTGTTGAAATATGTTATTTCCGTATTAAATCCCTACACAGTTAACCTGATGATATTCACTTTTACACACTGCAATTAATCTTATCAGCTTGATATTAATTAGAGCACACGACGTTAATTTTAGATCGCGTTCCTTTTGCTAATTTGATTTTAACGGAGCCAGACAGACTCCTTCATCAACCGGAATCAAGGGGTAATGTTATGAAAATCAATAAAGTATCATCAGCCGCTGCGGCTGTAGCATTGACACTGATGTCTTTTGGTTGTTTCGCCGCAGAAACGGTCTCTGCCACCTCGTTAACGCTGGATGGCGCGGTTTCTAAAATCGCCAGACAGGCTAAACAGCAGGGCGAGCATTTTAAAGTGATTAGTGCTGACACGAATAACTACGCACACGTCACCGCTGAATTATATAAATAATGTCAGTAAGTGAAATAAAAAGCCGGTTTTAAAACGCCTCCCGGCGCTTTAATTACCGGCTTTTCAAACTTTTTTATTCATATCTTACCGTGCCGACGTATATTTCCCTGCATTAACACGTAATTAAATCACCAGTATTTAGCCCCTGTACGTCCCATCTTTTCTTCCAGTAAAACGAATGCGCCCAAAGTCACGTTAAGCACAGACATAACCGTTTCTTGGATCACGGCAGGGGTGACGCGTTCGTTTGATTTACTGGTTTTGATATTGAAAGAGATCGGATGTCATAACGTCGGGATGATGGCAGGCTCACCCTGTTTCACGACATTATTTATATTCAGGAAAGGAGGCGGAAATACGTCATAAGCCATCGTTTCATCGCGTTGCTATAAACGGGATGAGAATGGGCTGACAGTCGACGGAGGGTTCCGGCATGATGGTTTCGCGCGCCCGGTCAGGCAGCAACAGAGATCTGTGAAGCCCGCAGAGGCCCGGCAGCCCCCGCCCTCCCCGGACGACGGACGTAAAAAAGCCCCGTACTTCCGTACGGGGCTTTTCTACTTTATTGATGCCTGGCAGTTCCCTACTCTCGCATGGGGAGACCCCACACTACCATCGGCGCTACGGCGTTTCACTTCTGAGTTCGGCATGGGGTCAGGTGGGACCACCGCGCTACAGCCGCCAGGC
>Ga0157363_1000404_pt1 | contig 32724 bp, 7 predicted proteins | sample AttsexASBM1_FD_111477 | JGI IMG/M metagenome (GOLD analysis project Ga0157363, IMG submission 111477) | Fungus gardens microbial communities from leaf cutter ant in Ribeirão Preto, State of São Paulo, Brazil - Atta sexdens ASBM1 | ecosystem: Host-associated > Fungi > Mycelium > Unclassified ... | reverse complement strand
TTCTTATTTTTGTTAACTTTTGTTAATTGTTGTATGATTGAAATACTTTTATTACTTTATTTTTTATTTGAGAATATTGATTGATTTAAATACTTTTATACACTTTATCTTTTTTTTCCCTCCTTGGTCAGTGGGTTTATAAAAGAAAGACAAAGGCTTTATAAAAAATGGTATTAGATCTATAAAAACAATTAATGGTTTATGTAATAAATTTCTTCTTTTGCTAGATGGTGCAACGCTAGCACTATAGTCTCATTAACTATCGATTTAGGTTCAAATCCTGATCTTGCTTATTTTATATAACTGAACTAGCAATAAGTAGTAGAAGTCTTTTAAATTTTATTTCTATCAATTTTTATTGCAAAAGATTAATTTAAGCCAAAACTGACGTTAGTAAGGGTATTTGGTATTGTTATTTTTAATTTTAATGGAAGGAGAGTCGAAGTCTTTTTATTAAAGTACTATTTACACTCTTATAATTTACAACTTTGTAAGCTTTATACGTATCTATATCTGATTTCAATAAATTTATTTCATTTTATAAAATTAAAGTTACAGTTAGTTAAAGCAATTACAGGATTTAATTAATTAAACTTTTTGGATTTATAATACTAGTACTAATTTTTATCTTAAAGATAGATATAAGTGAATGTAGTTTTTTTTATTGCAAACTCACCTAACGTGCTAGATTATTTTTGTTTTTCAAGTGATGGTTGACATCTTTTGCTATTATTTATTTTTTTTTCAAGTTAACTAATATGTTTTTTAAAGTAAATACAAGAAACCTTTTTAAAAGAAGACTATTGATTTTAAAATTTAAAAACTAATTTTCTATTTTGAGCCTCGGTTGCTTAGTGGTCAAAGCGCTATACTGAAGATATAGATATGGAAGTTCGATTCTTCCCCAAGGCATATTAAATAATGAGTTAAGTTACCATTTTTAGTTGTCAAAAACTAAAGGGATTCAATTTAAAGCTTTTCATTTTATTACCAGATATTCAAATTAACAGATAAAAGTGTATTAAATAAATTAATATGTTAGACACTATCATTAACATAAATAATTAAAAAAATGTTAGCAGCAGCAAAATATATTGGAGCTGGAGTAGCTTGCTCAGGTTTAATTGGAGCAGGAGCAGGAATCGGAGTAGTTTTCGGTTCATTAATCTTAGCTACAGCTAGAAACCCTCAATTAAGAGGACAATTATTCTCTTACGCAATCTTAGGTTTCTTACGACTGAAAAATATTTATAGTTATGCATCAATTTCTCCTACTACTGATAGGCCGAAATCGCATAATAGTCGCTGTCGGTTAAATGCGCATGGATTATCCGGACAAGTTTTATCCAACGAGATAGAGGTTGAAGTTCCGGTGAATAACTTTTATTACCGAGTTGTAGGTGAAACAAAGTGTTCCAAAGATATTATTACTATTAAAAGTATAGCGAAAGTCAAGTATTGGTTTAAATTAAGGTCATGGATTATATGTACACAACAACATTTAACGTACATACGAAGTAACACAAAAGAAGTATTTAATCGGATCCTTAAATACACAACCGACCTTTTTAACTTCCCTTATACAGATACATACTTCATAATTAGTAAAATCATAATTAGTTTAAACTTTATGATTATATCCTATAAATATCAGACAGGGAACCCCGGAAAGAGTATGGAGTCCATATTTATCGAACAATGAAGTTTAATTTCATTAGTGTTATTTATAACCTTATACTTTCAAGTTTACTACAAACAAGAAAATATAAGTTGGTACGGGGGCAAGATAAGTGAAAAAGCAAATGCCCTTCGTAATGGTCGGGATATCACATTAAAAATATTATGCAGAGAGTATTCAAGCATGTGACTCGCAAGTCTTAACAACTCTGCAAGAAAGCAGAATTCACTATTGTTCGGATCGGCTCGAATAAATTACAACCTGAATATATCGGATCAAAATTCTCAAGTAGATGATAAATCTAAGAATGATGATACCCTGACTCCAAATCCTAGGTTTGAATTAACATACACACAAATGGAAGACAAGGTATTCAAGGAACAATGTAAATTATTTGATCTTGCTGTCAAACTTGGTGTTAAAGATCAACAGGTACAAAGAAAAATTGATATTTTAATTAGATCAAGAATCTTTAGAGAATACAGTGTACTAAAAGTTATAAAAAATTCCGGAGGTAAAACACCTGGAATAGATAATGTAACCTTAAAAACTGAATCGGAATTAATTAACATGTCTGAAAAGCTAATAACACTTTTAAAATCTTATAAGGCCTCCCCGTTAAAAAGAGTTTACATTCCAAAAGCTAATGGTAAACAAAGACCACTAGGAATACCCACAATACAGGACAGATGTTTACAACAATTAATTGCTTTAGTTTTTGAGCCTATTGTAGAACTTAACAGTGATCCTAATAGTTATGGTTTTAGAAAATTTAGATCAGCTAAAAATGCCATAGGTACTCTTAGATCCAAGTTAAGATCAAACTCAGATAATGAACAAAAATATATCTTTGATTGTGATATTAAAGGATTCTTTGACAACATTAATCATGAGTGAATTCTTACGAATCTTCCATTTAAACCTTATATAAAATCCATTTTCAAAGAATGACTTAAATCAGGTTTTATTTACAATGGAGAATTCTCAGATACAATATCTGGAACACCTCAAGGAGGTATTATTAGCCCTATCTTGGCCAATTTCACCCTAAATGGACTGGAACAAACAGTTTTAGACTCTATTAAACCTTTGACCAAATCAAAGACTCAAAGAACTTCCGCAAAAGCTAAAAATGGGAAATATAAAACGATTAATATGTTAGTTAGCATTGTAAGATATGCTGATGACTTTATCATTTTAGCTAGAAGTAAACATATTATTACTGAATATATTAAACCTGCTGTAACTCTATTCTTGGAAGAAAGAGGACTTTCATTATCACCTGAAAAAAAAATATTCCCTATGTTGAATAATAAAGTTAATTTCTTAGGTTACGATATACAACATCGTGATGACTGAAAAATTAAATACCAAATTATGCATAGTAGAATAGGTAAAAAAGAAGGTATAGCAGTCTATCCTTCTAAAGAAAGTGTTGACAAAATTATGGATACAGTTAAAAATGTAATTCGAACTAGCAATAATTTAAGTGCTTTTGAATTAATTACTAAACTAAACCCTATATTAAGAGGATGATATAACTACTTCAGCTTAGGAAACTCTAGCTTTGTAAGAAGTAAAATAGGTCATGCCGTTTATCAAAAACTAATGAACTGAGCAATTAAAAAACATCCTAAATGAGGGATCAGAAAGATCACCAGAGAATATTTTTACTCGACAGAAAAATTCAAAGGAAGACATTGAGGGTTCAAAGGTAAAACCTTTCAAAACTCAAGATTCAATGAAGGTAATGAAGGTAAAAAGAATGTACTTATAAGTCCTTTTGATGTAGTAACTATGGCCACTACGGATTATAACTTACACTCTAAATTAAAAGACAGTAAAGCTTTCTCTAAAGAACATATTGAACTAATCAAATTCAATTTTAACCTAAAGATAAAATCAATGCCTAAATATGCATCATTTAAAGAAAAGTTATTTGTGAAACAAAAAGGAATTTGCGAATTGTGTAATAAAAATATAGACTTTGAAAATCTAAATAATTATAATTTACACATCGATCACATTAAACCAATATCTAAAAGAGGATCTAAAGGATCTATCACAAATATGAGACTGGTTCATAAATGATGTCATATTGAACACCACCAAGCGGAACAGCGTAATGATAAACAAAGTTAATTAAAACTAGACCATCTTGCCTTTAATTAAAAATTTATCCTTAGTATCCGGATTGAGCCGTATGCATATAAATGTGCACGTACGGTTCTTTGAGGGGATCTTGCCGTGAAGCGGGTTCCATCTCTAGTGCTTTAGCTGAAGCCACAGGGTTATTCGCCCTAATGATGGCTTTCGTGCGCCGTTTGGTGCCTTTCGTTACGTTAGTTAAACTAACCGTAGATTATTGATATATCTCGACACTGACAAAGTTAGGTAGCGCGAGAAAGTCGCCTGCTGAACATAGCATCTTTGTAAAACCTATCTATGAATTAAGCGGATATTCGAAGGACATGGGTGAAGTGTTCTTGTTATGGATAAGATTATACTATCTGAAGTCAAATTCTCAGTGCCCTCTCATCATAGGGAGTAACATGTCCGTTAAAGGTTACTTAAATTGTAAAAACTATAAAGAAGGCGTAGTTATTAATCAATCTAATTTAACACGTTATCCAGGAAGGATAATAAAGGGAATGAGTTGACATCCTAAGACAAGTAAAATAACGAATACGCATACAACGGGATGGCCTAAGGGAAGCAATTCCTATCGGTCACAGAGCAGAGGTAGTACCTGACTTACGACAGTAAGATACGATTGACATAACAGTCTCTGAAAGGGAAGATCTGCAGTTAATACTTACGTTCAACTTAGACATTACAGTGCGGATGCACATAAAACGGTAGTGGACAAAGTGAACAGTTTAGCAGAATGATGTAAATCAAACCCTGAATTGGTCGTTGATAGAAAGTTATATAACATGATTTGTGACCCGAGTTTACTATACTTAGCTTACAATAATATCAAATGTAAACCAGGTAATATGACTCCTGGTATAGTCCCTACTACTTTAGACGGTATGAGCTTAGAAGAATTCATTAAATTGAGCGAATTACTAAAATCAGAACTGTTTTCCTTCTCACCCGCCAGAAAGTTAAATATCCCGGAAATGGGAAAAAGGGGAACCAGACCTCTATCAATAGCTCCTCCGCGAGACAAAATCATACAAGAGGCAATGAGAATTATCCTTGAAGCCATATTCGAACCGACCTTTTACGAAAATTCGCATGGATTCCGACCTAATAAGTCCTGTCATACAGCTTGACAACATATCTATCGCGACTTTAAATCCGTATCATGAATAATAGAAGGAGACATAAAAAAATGCTTTGACACCATCGATCATACGAAACTTATGGAGATCATAGAAAACAAAATTCAAGATCGTCAATTCACTAAATTAATATGAAAGAGTCTAAGAGCGGGATACTTCGAATTCAAAATACATGAACACAATTTAATAGGTACTCCGCAAGGATCAATAATCAGCCCTATTCTAGCTAATGTATTTATGCATCAATTAGATAATTATGTAGAGTCAATCAAAAAACAATTTGATGTTGGAAAGAAGATAAGGGTATCTCCTGAATACACCAAGATCAGACATCTGAAACGTAAGGCGGAGAAAACCTCTGACATTCCACTAATCAAGGAGCTACATAATAAATTATTGAATACCGAATACACATTATTCAATGATCCGGGTTACAAGAGACTACACTATGTCAGATATGCAGACGACTGAATCATAGGAATAAGAGGTTCCAAAATAGACGCTGAAAAAATAAAGGAGTTAATAAAGCTATTTCTCACGGATAAAGGTCTAACTCTCAGCGAAGAGAAAACAAAAATCTCTAACATGGGAACGGATAAGATTAAATTCTTAGGTTTCCAAATGAGTAGACAATCACATGTTAAACACTTCGGATCACCAAGAAAAAAGCATGTAATCCAAGGTATGTCCTTAAGAATGAGAATAGAAGCTCCTCTTGATGACATCCGGAGAAAACTTTACGCACTCGGGATATTGAAAAATGGTAGACCTTACCCTCGAAATGTATGAAGAGGCTATACTCAAAGACAAATCTTAATCCTGTACAGCAGTATTTTCAGAGGATACTTAAATTACTACTCGTTTGCACATAATTACAGCAGAATGGCTACATTCCTTTACTGAACATTAAAAGGATCGTGTGGAATGCTGCTAGCATCAAAATTTAATATGAGATCTGTAAGTGCAGTGCTGTATAAATTTGGTAAAGACCTTACATACAAGGAGATTAAATTGATAAAACCTCGTAATAAGACAGATCAGAAATCCAATGAAATAGTAGAAACTAAGTTTTATAAACCTGATAATTATAAGGCAAACTATATGAACTTAAAAGTAAATCCCCGATTTTAAATATTCACCCTGTATCTATAGCCTCCCTAGATAAGCTAGAATGTACAGCATGTGGATCTAAACACCTGGTGGAAATGCATCACATCCGAATGATGAAAGATTTAAATCCTAAGTTATCTTACTTTGATAAATTGCAAATTAAATTAAAACGTAAACAAATGCCACTATGTAGAGCATGTCATATGAAACTACATCACGACAAACCGGTATAGATCTTAACATCAAACAAAACCTAAATACAAGTATTGATGGAGAGCCGTATGATGGGAAACTATCACGTACGGTTCGGGAAAGGGGTAGTATAACCCAAAAGGAAACAGTCGAATGTTGGGAATCGTTAACATTTATAAGAACCCTATCACAGGTGATCAAAACGTAAAAGACCCTAATGAGCATCGAAAGTAAAGACGGACGTCAGGTATTCCTCGAAGGGTTATATTATTCTAGTTCATTTATTATTATACTCATAATCTATATATTAATTATATAAATATGTGTCAAATTTTTAGTTTAGCAAGAAAATAAGGTTATATTTTAACCCTTAATACTATTTTTAGAATTTCTGCGTCAAATCCACTCTTTTTGTCAGTTATTTGAAAAGATCTTTTGTTTTGTCTATGTGTTTTTATATAGAAAAAGAGATAGCAATTAAAATAATGAATCATCATTATGTAGCTCTAATTTATGGCTCGGTAAATAAATTTACCCCTAGTTTTTTTTAATATTCTAAACAAGATATATTATATATAAGAAGTGCGATTGTTTAACTATATTTATGAATGATAGTATAAAGACTTTGAATGTTATACCCTTAGCATTAAGGATAAGATAAATATCTATTGTTTTATATTATGCTTACTTTAGGTAGTTATAAATTAAATAAATAACTAGAGAAAAATGGGGTAATAAATATAAGATATGAAAAAGATGAACACGAGTATGCCGAAATTTGGTAGACGGGTGGGTTTTAGGCACTCATAATTTAATTGTAAGAGTTCAAGTCTCTTTACTCGTAAAAACAAAAATCATCATTATCCAACACCATTCAATGGTACAATTATATATAAATTGTTTAACTAATATAACAAAGGGAGCAGCATATAAACTATGCTTATACTTTCATTTTATTGACTAATGCAACAATATTTTCAACTATTAGTACATTTAAGCTTTGCGATATTCTTTAATAAACTATAAATTTTAATATATTTTGCAAATTTTCTTGAAAAACAAAAAAGGGCTCTAAACAATTAAAAATATTATTAACAATAATAACACAAGACAAAAATAAAACATCAAATGAACAAATTAAAAAACTTTTAAAAAATAATCATCATACGATTGTTGTATATAATATAACTAATGTATTTTCTTATCTTATTTTATACCCTTTAATTTATTTTAATTTAGTTGTATACTTGATACTAGCTTTTTTTAGGTGTCTTGTTGTGGCTTTAATAGCTTTTATAGACTTGCTTTAATTGAGACTAGTTCTTTTTTAGTTAAAATTTAAGAAAACTTTATTAGATTTGGGCTATATATTGAGGGCCTTTATCATTATTAAAGATAATATAAAATTTAAAATAATTTTAGTAACTAAACATAATAAAATTGCATGAGTTATACTACCAAATAATGTTATAACGTTGCCAAGATTAAACAATTACAAATTTATTCATAATATTTCTATTATTTATTGTGAAATATAATTTTTATTCTTTGGTTTGTGTACCTAATTAGGTATAAATTGAGTAATATTCTATCCATATTTTAACTATTTAAAGTTAACATCTTTGTGCTTTAGGAAATGTTATCTCAATTTAGGTTGTAATTTGTGCTTTCTATTTCCAATTAAAAATATATAAATATATATAAATAAAGCTATCTATAGCTTGTAAATAAGATTTATTACAAATTAAAATTTAATATAGTATATAATAATAAATAAAAACTATTAGAAAGTCTACAAAGTTTAGGTATTGCTGCTTCAACATTTTATAATTACTAAGTTAAAGTTCTTAATAATAAAGGCTACTGTTCTAATATAATAAACTGAGCACCAGGGGTATAAGATTAGTAAATGATCTCTAAGGGAAATTAGCCCACTCCAATAATATTAATCCAATTAAGAAACACGTGTCAGTTGCTACACGATATAAACAACAGTCAAATTTTCATTTATATTTGTAAAAACGGCGAAAATTCAGTCCCTAATATGTATAACTAAAACAATGAAAACCATGATAGCAAAACTAGTTGCGATGGAGCTACCCTCACTCTTTCCAAAGTTTACCCTTAATTTAACCTTAAACCAAATAAAGTTATATTAAGTATACACACCCAAAGTCCGGGCTAATGATATTAACCAGAAATGGTATTGGGTAACCAACAGACCACGGACAAAGTAATTCCTTGTGTACAGTAACAAGTTAAGATATAGCTCGAAAGACAAATGGCCTACCGCATAACTAATTTCCACAAAATTGGATACAAGCGCAACGAGCAGACGGGTATAGCATATGGAATACTACGAAGTGTTAAACTCTCAACATGAAGGTAAGATTCATTTAGCTTTAGATTTCCATAGGTTAAGGTATAATCTAATCGCCAGGAAACTGGTCACAGTCTTAATAGGCATTAGCTAAAACTAAGTACTACTCAATAAATGAGCACGAAAGTACCATAAATATACCAAACTAACCGTCCTCTTTCAAACTAGCCTAATCTCCTTAAGTACCGTTTAATTAAAGCTCCCTAATACACTTATTTCTATGTGTCGAAAGGCTACATTCTTGTAATAAAAAAGGAACAAGGAATAAAGTCTACGAGTCGTATAAGGATTCTTCGTTAAACTGCTACTTCGCCCCTTCACCTACTCATCTAGGATCATAAAATACCTACTAGACAAAAAGCTTGATAGAAGCCGCCTTTAAAAAAATATAAACTAGAGCTTAGTAAACGTCAGTGTAATACGGTATAGGCCAGTTGCTTCATTAAGTCCGGATTATGGGACTAAGACTGCTGTATAGACCATACGGCTGTATAAACAATCTAGGTTACTGGGACATAGGTGATAAATAAGCTATAGGCTATCACTTCAGTAATGATCTCCTTAGCAAGTACATGAACAAGAAGTAATAAGAGCTCTACTTCTATTTATTAAAAATTAGGAGCTATAGCCCTGTATGCAACAAGACTACTTTTAACGTCCTAAAGGAAAGTATACACGAATAACAAACTAATCAAATATGAAAGAATATTAGGTAATGAACAATTAGCCAACTAAGGAAAAAGCCTAATTAATAAGTAATTGGTTAAAATAATGAATGGAAAAGAAATTTCTATGGATCGAATTTAAAGCTTGTTAAGTGCACCCCGAAGTAGAACATTGAGCGATCTGATTCAGTCAAGGCGGATAACTATTAAACCACACCAGAAGCATATAGCCGTTCCAACTAAAGATAAGGACCTGTTATTGCTACCCTCGAACTACGACAAAGATGGTTAAATTTTCTATAATTATACATAGAAGCCGTTCAGTTAATGATTCAGCAGTCGTTACCATGGTTACGTAAACTCGCGATTGTACAATGGATCATCCGATACCGAAGCGATTGTGCAAAACTTTTAACTAACGTACGAAGAATTAAAATGGATGGACAAAGAACATCAAAACTAAAAAGTAAATAACCACAAGGTTCGCCCGCTAATCTAGACAAATATCGAAACAATAAATCTAGGGGTCATTGTGCGGCTAAGTTTTTTATTTAATAATATTAAACACTCAAAGGTAAATTATAAACAATTACTTGTTGAATATTCCTCATAACATTAAATCAACAATAGTTAACAATACTTTATCTTATGTATAAAACTGTGTTTACTTGATAAACTTACTGGAAAACTCTTTAATTTGTTGGGATATTGTAATTATAAATCTAATTGATAAAATCCTCTAAAGTAATCATATTAACAATAATACTAATAGACTATAAAACAAAGTCAATATTAAAAAAACAAACAAAAAAGAAAAAATATGGATTAACCGTAAAAATTATAAAATATAAACTAAGTAAACTAAAATTAAAGTTAAAAACAAATTACTTAAGGAATAACTCTGATTAGTAAAATACCATTTAAATTTATTTTAAATAAAAAAAAGTTTAGTTTAAAAATGACTTATACTTGAAATAAATAGGTAACAAATTGGTTGAAACATTAATTTTAAAAAGAGTTATAAATTCATTAAAGTATAAAATAGTAGGAGTTAATAAAGTAACTAAATTGAATGACTTATTCGAGAGTTAGAGTTCCGATTTTGGGATACCTTTGATCCGGCTTTATTAATTAGGGTTGTATGCTATAGGCTTTGTATTCTATAAATTTGTAGTCTGTTACCCATTATCCGTCGTGTTTTACCCTCCCCCCCCCTTTACTGTTACCTGTTTACGCTTGTTCTAATTTACCACTTAGATTGGTGCTTAAGTCTATTGGTTCGGCAATATAGAGTAGTCCATCGTCGTCATAGTGTAAGATGCGTAGTATCGCGCTTTTATTTGAAAATTGATTTTAGTATAAAGTTGGATAGGCTCGGTGATAATTGAGATATATGAATTACTCCTTGATAGTAGCAGTAGGGCTTGTTTAATTATGCTAAAAATGTATTTGACCGCTAGGCTATTCTAGCTGTTTTTATATGCCTCGCCTTCGATCTTAGGGGCTCGCTCAGTCACTATCGCTTTAGGCTAGCTTTACAGTTCTACCCTCTATCACCATTGTTCGATTTATGTTATCTATTAAACTTATTAGTTATTGGGAATAACCCATATCGGGACTATTATCGGTAATTTCTAGCTTGATTCTATCAAAGAATTTCTTTAAATTGAACTCATAGATATATTTACTATTTAGTACTCCATCTACCTTTGTTCCCTGCTCGTTAAGATTCCTTTGTGAAGGTTGAATCCAGGTTGAATCGGCTTATAATATTGCATGTTATCTACCTGTTGGACTCCGTGTAACATGTTTAGCTTTATTCGCTCGTGTAGGTAACCTTAAGTATCGGCTATCTCCTATGATTTCGCTATTCCCATTTTCATATACCTATAGTTAGAGTGTAGTAGTAATCCTTGTCTGTGGGTATCGTAGGGTATACTTAAACTCCCACCTTTAAAGACTACGTGAAAAATTAATACCATATAACTTACTAGTAGAAGCTTAATCCTTTGTTAAAAACTTATATCTTGCACGCATGTGATACTTCCCCTTTATTTATTTTGTATTTTATATACTGATTCATCGTTTGATTCTCAAATCTTTCATATTGATATTAGGCTTAAAACTCTCATTTTGTGTCACCTTATTTAAAGGTACTCCGATAACTCTGTGATTTGGATAACGGAGGAAATTTAATATAAGTATTTTTCATGTGATAATAATACACAGTAAGTCATTAAGGGTAGTCCTTTAACGTTGAGATTACTGACTATCGTTTTAACTACTCAGTTTCCAAGGAGTTATCACCACTATTTACGATTAGTTAGGCGGAGTAGGTCCGTTGAGCGAGTAGTTTTAAACTAAAACAAAGCTGTTAAACAAATAAGTAAAGGAACAATTGTTAAAATTGTAAAAACAAGTTCTACAGAAATTCAGCAAAATAGCAACTCTAAAAATATTTACCAAAAATCATTTAATTAATTTATAGTTATGAGTAAAGCATTCAAAGTATTTTTCCATTTATTGAATTTAGGATATTGATATACACCAAAGATATACTGAATAAGATTGACCTTCAATAGTACGTAATGAAATTAATATTAACACTATTTATATAGTAGTTCTTCAAAAATATATCTAGATTAAAAAGCAATAATGTCTTAAATCATCTGTCTAATTAATTCGACATCAACAATATTTACTTTGACTTATAACTTACTTAATAGTTTTAATATTGCTTAATTATATATTAATCATTCTAAATACTTATTATTTAATTTTTTTTAAAAAGAAAAGAAATGAACAAATTTATGAAAAATTCATAAACCAAAGATTATTAACTTGAAAATACTAATCCTATTAGTACTACAACTACTATACTTATTACTTATTACTTATTACTTATTACTTATACTTCAATTAAATTTAATCAACTAAATATTAAAATATTAAAAATATAAACTGCTTAACTTAGTTCGATAAAATTGTCCAAAATTTTGATAAAACAATAAAAAATTATAAAAATATTAAAAATAATTAAAAAAGCTAATTAACTATACCTAAAATATAAATTTACTATCTTCTTAAAATTACAAGTAATTCCTATAGGGACACGAGAGAGAGTAATTAGTAAGGTGGAGAGAGCTCAAAACTCTACGTTATTGTTGGGTAGAGGAAGGCCTACTGATATTAACTGTTCTTTCGTGGGATTGGACTTTAATCTCTCACAGCTGTACGTTTACTTACATTATAAGACTTCCGCTTTCAGCTTAGTGCCAGCTACTAAATTCTTTTTTCTTATTATTACTTATATTTTAGCATCACCTTTCGATGTATACCTTTGCACTCTGGTTTTAGGATATATTTAAGTTACTATAGACAGGTTTACACTCTATTTGCAGTACTTTAGATGATAGGTTACTATCCTATCTGTGTCGCGATGCCCATTGAAGTTGGCTCGAGCTAGAATATTTGTAATAATTTTGTTCCTAGACTTATATTTGGATTTGATATAATCATGTGGTTATTTAACCAATTAAAAGATTAATATCCCATCTGTATCCATGCTTAATTGTTATAATTTTTATATTCATAGTATTTATTACAATTTTTAACAAAGACTTCCAGTACCTTTTTACTTATTATTTTTAATGTGTCTTAGACTTCGAATTAGTTAAGGCTCCATCTAATTTACTTTGTAGAGGAATCTAAGTATTACGTTAATTTATTACACTTTAAAGTAATTCTATTATAAATTAAAAAGAGACGACTTAGTCTTAATATGTCAATCAATAGTCTAAATTAATATCAGAATAAAAATTAACTACGCTAACTCCCAAATGTGAGCCAAATCCGTATTTTAAATAAATATAATACTAACCTATTTAAGATTTATTGAAAAAAAAATCAGAATAAATTAGATATATTTTATACTTATGACTTTGATATTTGAGCACAAATTCGTGGCACTTAATCTTAGTATTACCCACCAAAGGATAATGGTATATTAATGATCAGATTTTACTTCCACTTAAAGATCTTAGAACAAAGAACGACCTTGACAAAAGATATCTTCCATTATATATATGTAACTGATCTCTACACAGAACTAAGTCGTAGTCTAATAAAAATAAAGAAATATAAGTAGGCTAGATGCAAGGTCTAGTAGTAGTCTAATTAACTTTGTTAAATTGGCTAGGCCTAATAAAATATATATTCATTTATTATTGAACTTGAGATATTAGTAAGAGGAAAAGGCTTTAAATCTCTAGGACACTAAGAGCCTTACTAAGTCTTAATTAATCTATTAAAAATTTTACTTACAAAAAGAGATAAATATATAAATATATAAACATATAAATATATAAACTATAAATATATAGTGCTCAGATATCAGATATTTCATTAGCCTTTTAAAGTTTTTAAATTCTGTTATTTTTTAACCCTTTTACTTAGATTAGTCTTAATTGTTTTATATTAATATTTTAGTATTTTGTAAATATGACAAATAAGAGATGCATAAGGGTTAAAATCCCTTCAGTCTTAATTTTATAGAAAAATTCTAGCTATTCTTAAAGGAGAGGCAAAACTAGCTATTCTTAGCTATATTTTATACTAAACTTACAAAGGTAAAAAATTAAAAATAATTAGTCTTTGTCTAATTTGCTCAGATAAAGATAGTTTTTTCTTAATTAGTTTTATATGTGCTTATGAAGTATTTTTTTGTTTTCGTCCGAATAAAGTCGTGTTAGATTAAAAATTAGTAAATAAGTAAATAAGTAATTAAGTAACTAAGTAATTAAGAAACTAAGAAACTTAGAAACTAAGTAAATAAGTAAATGCTATGTAACTTTTCTGTTAAACTTTTAAAAGATTTATCTTATCTATTTATCTTTAATTTTTATTATAGACTAGGCTTAGTTGTATATTGCCCCTAGATAAAGAATTATTTAAAAAATTTTTATTAATCTGATTCAAATTAACACATTTTATTATAAAACCTGGCTTTGTGGCTTTTATCTGTATAAAACTAGGACTTTAATTGTTTTATTATTCAAATATGTAAGTAAGACTTTATAGTTTATACTTTAATAATTCACCAATATAAAAAGGGTATATAATGGATTTATAATAAGTAAAGGATTAGTATATAAATAATGCGTCATAGTCTTAGTAGTTTTTATTTAGTCTAATTAGTATTTTAAATAATGTGTCTATGATTTAATTATTATTTAATAATCCCCTTAATTATAATTATGGAATAATCTATATAAATATTAGAAGATCCCATTTTCTAAAAAAACAAACAAAATTCTAACTAATAACTTAATTATAAGTACGGCAAAATATAAATTGCAAGAGTAAGTATACTTTAGAGTTTATAATTAAAAAATCTATTTTATTTTTATCTAGTCTTTTTTTTCTTTAAATTAAATATTAAAATTATTAGTCTGTTTAAAAAACTTGACTTAGCTGTGAAATATTGACCTACCCATTTACTTACATGTTTTAGAACTGCTCCTTGCTTTAATTTGCTCCTTGGATTTAATTTATTATTAGCAATACTTCTTCCTTGTCTAGTGCACATAAAAAAGTTAAAAGCGAAAGAAAGTGCATTATCTAGCACAACCTTTATAAAAACATAAATTTTCATTAAATAAATTATTGACGCTTCTAACAATTCATCTTAATTTTAAGTTTAACTACTAAGGGAGAAAAAGAAACTTATACTTTATATTAAAATAATTTAAAATAGAGATTAATTATATAACTGATTGCTGACTTATACTATATAATTCCATATTATATTTTAGTTTTTTAAAAATAAATTTTATTGATCTTAGTTACTAAATCTGTTATCAGTTAAATCTTGTCTTTAATTTTGATATATTTATATTATTATTTTTAATATTCCTCATTATCTATGACTTAGATATAAAAATGAATTTAAGTTATTATAATCTATTTGTGAAAACTATGACCTTGCTAAATATATTTAAAAACTAGTTTTAGAATTAATTATTATTAATATTTATTCGTTAAAGTGATTAACAAAAGTTAAAGAATAGATTCCTGTAGATTTTGTTATTAAAGATATTTTTTTAAATTAAAGAAAACCCTTTTTTAAAGCCATATATAAACGGCTAATGTTGTCATAAAAGTGACTCTTTGTTTTGTATAATAGACATAATGATATGCGCAAATCAGGGTTATTTACCCATTGTTAGTTAAATATTTTAAGAAACTAAAGAAATATTCCTAGCATATTATATATTTGCCGAAGAGATTAGGAGCGATGTAGATATTTTAACTTAAATATTATAAATAAATATTATAGATTCTAATATTTTAAAAGGATATTCGTAGTACGTTTAATTTAAGGTAATAGTATAGTAGTTATACTTCGTTTTTTAACAGTTTTATATGACTTACTTATATTGTTCTAAATACTAACTAATATGTGATTTTTAATATGGTTGCTTGTACTTACTTAGGGATTATATTAAATTGATTTTTAGGACTTATTATTTAATAATTATATCAAATTTTGTGTTATTTTTGCTTTATTTTTATTTTGTTAGCTTTGCAATAAATAGGAATTTTAATTGTTAACTAATAAATTTTATTAGTAGTTAGTAAGGTTAATTAAATTTTAATAAGTATTAGTTAAATAGAATGTATTATTTTGAACAGGTATTACTTTTAACTATTTAATTTGATATGTTTGTTTTAGATGTTTCACTTTTGGTAAAAAAGATTTTGCTTAATTTGTATATTTTTAACTGTTAGACTACAGGGATTGTATGTTATATTTAAAATAGTTTTTTTATAAAATATAGTATAAATTAGGGTTTAATAGCTGTAATGTTTTAAATAATTATATGTTTATTATATAGAAGACAAAGCTTTGTTGTTTTTAAACTTCCTGTTTGTGTTTATTTAAAAATTAGATAGTTATAACTCAGATATATATTTGTGTTGTTAAAATAGATTAAATGAAGTTAAGTGAAATTTAGAATAACCATTTTTTTTTCTCTGATAGATTTTTTTTATAATTTAAGCTCATATTTTTGTAGATTTTTAATTAATATTTAAGTTTTAACAATAAGACACAGTATGTTTTACATTGTTATTATAGAGTTAACAAATACTTGTAATAGAAATTGCTAATACTTATTTTTTATAAATAATGGGATAGACAGTTTTGTTTCACAATATTTAATTAATTTGATAATTTATTTTAGAAATATCTGTAACTTTTGTTAATCTATATAACTTATATTGAATACAAATTAAGTTAATTTTTGTATGTAAAGATACATTGGATTACAATATAGTATATAAACTTGATATATCTGGAGATATTTGATATTTTTATATTTATTTTGATTTATCCATTGTATTTCATAACGTAGCTTATATTTTTAATAGTATTTATAACTTAGGTTAATACATTTCAATACTATTTAGTATATGATTTGCTATTATCAGTATCTGTTACAGACTTATCTTATATTAGTATTTTATTTTGATACTTAAACATAGACTTTAATAATAAACAATACCACGTACATATTTGATTGAAACTGACTAACTTGCACTTAATTATTTTTAATTTAAATTTATTAGCTAAAACTATTTTATGTAAGTATAAAACTATGTATACTTGTACATAATTACGGTTATAATATAACTTGCATATATTATTTATCAAGCTTATCTGTGTCTATTATATTTTATATGCCCCACTAATTTTTTCCCTCCTTGGTCATTGGGTTTATAAAAGAAAGACTACTAATATTTTATTAGACTCGACGAAACAAAAGAAAGCCATGTTTTAAATATTCTTAAAAATTATATAAGATTTATAATTAACTAGAACGAGTTTATGCTCAGCTCTTGGACTAATATCAAGATCTTTTAGAGATTCTTTAAATGGAGTCTTAGTATTAGACAAATAAACCATATACTTTAATAAAATACTAGTTTTAATTATCGCATTTTCACTTATCTTAATTAGTTAAAGAACTGTGTACTTGTTTTGCTTTATTCTTAGATTTATTAAGTCGTTATTAGTCTATTTTTTTTAACTGGAGGGGATGAACTTTGTTTAGGAGAGGAGGGTTGAGTATTACAAGGTGAGGTAGGAGGTATAGAAATAGTTCTATGTAGGGTGGTTAGATTTGGTAGCTCAGATAAGTAGATTTATTATTGTGGTGCTATTTGTTTTATTGAGAGAAGGAAGCTGGGGATAATCACGTAGTTTATGTACTCTTTTTTCTTATTGATTCTTTGTTTATTGTCTTTAGGTTTTTTTCTATGTTTTTTTATTGGAGAATGACGTAGAATATACCAAATATTTGTATTGTTTTAGATGAGGACGATTAACAATTTTATTTATCTTTATTTATTAATTACGGAGAGTTTACCAAAATTATGTATTCTTTGAATGGACTAGAATATACCGATTAGGGTATTGGATAAGGACGTGGATATTTACTATTGCTTTATTTGTTTACTTTGTTTTAGGTATTACTTTAAGTCTTGGGAGATTTATTTTAAAATTTTAATTAGTTTTTTTTTCGTTAAATTAGAGTGTCTTTCGATATTTTATATAAGTTTATATATTTATATCATGTTAATAGATCCTTAGTTGTTATAGTATTTGTATTAAGCTATAATTTTATTATTATTTTAATATTAGATAATTAATTCTAATAGGTTATTGTTGATTTAGGTCTTATAATACTTATTATTTCATCTTAGTTTTATAGTACTTAATTTTATTCTAAATTTATTTTCGATATTAAACTAAATCAAATTTACTCTAAGATATAATAGAAAGAATATTAATAAGAATATTAGGATATAGTATGAAATGTATTAGGGTTTATATGTAAGTTATATATAATTTAGGGTATTTACTGATAATGGATGATGAAGGTTAGTTAACATCATTAATTTAATATTGTAGTTATTGTAATATAGATAGTTTCATATTTGATGTATTAGTTATATTTTATATTGATTGTTTTTTATTAGTGGATGGATATGAATATTGTTAAATTATTTTTTAAACATTGAATTGTTGTTATGATGTTATGTTATATTAAGGGATATATTAGAAAATACTGTTTTAATTGTTTATGATGTTTGAATTAGATATTTTATATGTATTTATTCATGTGTTTGGTGTATTATGTTTACTAAGATATGTTTGTTTTGATAGGATATGTGTTATTGTTGTTTATTGATTAAAATAGAATTAATATTGAATATAGTGTTGTTTTTTTAATTTATTAATGATTTATTGGTTATATTTTATATATTTATATTTTACATATATTATTGATATTAGTAGCTCATTATATTTAACTTTATTCAATGCAGTTTTTAACTAATTCTTATTATTCCTTTGTACGATTAGTTATGTTAAACAATGTTATATTATGATTTAGACTAATTTTAGTTAATGTGATACTTTAATTTTACTGTATGTTAGATATTTTTAGATATGGTCTAGCTATGTATGTATATAATATATATTTTTATTATAAGTTAATATTATGTATTGGAATAGATCTGTTTTAAAGAAAGCTACTGTAAAATATTTTATTATAATTATTATATATAATACATGTAGGTAGTTTAATATAGTTTTGAGGTTATTTAATTTTATTATTATTAATTATAATTATTCCTTGATTTTATTTCGATTATTTTTAATATAAAATATCTTAAGTATGTTTAATGGGAATGAAAGGTGTTAAATTATTTATAACTTTATTTCAATGTAAATGTTTTTATTGTATGGTATAGAGATATTAGTGATACATATGTAATTATCATTTGATTAAAATATAAATTTTAAAATATTTTACAAAACTCTGAATAATTAAATTTTATATCTAAAAGTTTTGGCTAGTATGTGGAGGTTCTTATCGTTTTTAATATAAATTATAATATTAATAATAATATACTAAATATAGTAATCAGGATACCTACAATGGGTTAAAGTAAAAGGTTTTAAATTAAACTAGGTGAAGATGACAAGATTACGAAGGGATAAGGGATATGTAGAACAAATTTTTTAAATAAAATATAAAATACCAATTATGAGCTAGATATGGAGCTTTCCCATCGATGGTTTTTAATTTAAACTGTTCAATTTTCACCCCTTTCTAAAAGAAACTCTAACTTCTACTAAATTTTAAACTAAATAGAATGTGCTGTTAAGTATAATGAACTATCAAAGTAATCGTAGTAGTCAAAATAAATATAAAAATTTATATAAAGTTATACATACCTCTTCTTCAAATTAATATCTCATGTATGATTAATATCAATAATGCATATCCAATTAAATAGGTGATATAAAGTTAATAGAAAATAGTAAATATAATAAATATACAAATATTCTAGGATCCTTATCTAAATTATAAAATCAAATTTGATTAATATATTTTCATATAACCATGATGTTGTACTGAGGATCAATGTCTTTAACTTTAAAGTTAAGTAGTAAATTTACATCTAAATCCTAACTAGAATTAAAAATAATACAAATCAAGAAATTAAATATAATTAAAGTCAATAAAGATAAACTTTTTAAAGTAGTTAAACATGAAAATAATGATAGGCAATAGGTATAAGATCTTAATTAAAAACTTAACTATAAGTTAGCATGTATTAAGATATGGCGAAATTAAGCGTATAAGGTATGGTAGAACCTTAGCTTACAAATGATTATATATTGGTAATAAAATTTAACCTAAGAATTATTAGTTACCCTATATACTAATAGTTTATATATGTATATTATTTATGATTATTATCCCACTAGTTTTCTAGTTTAACTATTAAAAATACATTTTATTGTGTATTAATTTTAATTATTAACGCTATATGTAATATACCACTATGGTATTCTTATTTAACTAAAATTTTTATTTAATATTTTTTAAATTACCTATTATCTTTCCTATTTTGATATAATTGTTTAATTAGTATTAATAATATTTTTATATTAATTATTCAAGTAGTTAATTAGGAGATAATTTTACGATCTATTATATCGCGTAAAGGAGTTATTCAAAGGGTTTATATAAATATATATAAATTGTGATATTTTTATCATCTAAAGTTATTATTTAAGGAATTACAAAGATTTTCTTTGCATACAAGTAAATAATCTATTTAGGTTAATCTTTATTAGAGTTAGCGATTAATTAAAAAAAAGGGTAAAATGAACAGTTTAAAATTAAAACTAATAAATTGGAAAACCCACCTTGTTTACATCGTACTTGCTATGTTATAATTTAAATTAAAATCAATATTAGGATTAATCCCTTTTCCATTCTTACTTCATCTTTGACTAGTTTAATTTAAAAAACTTTTTACAAATTTGGAAAAAACTACCACTCTTTATCTCCTAACGACTATAATTAGTTAATTAATATTATTATAATAATAAAAAAAGGTTAAGAATTAGCAGCGTAGTATCTCCTACTAAGATATGTAGCTATAGTTGATATATACAGAGTTTTGTATAATATTTTATTTTTATATTTTTCCCTTTACTCTACTGTTACTTTTCTTTATTGGTTCTACTTTTTAATTTTAGTTAGAGGTAAATCTTATTTATTTTCTAAACATTACCATTATATACTATATATCTTACTTGTTTTAATACATGTTTTAATATTTAACATTTTCTTATTAATACTTGAATTAATTACATATATAGACTTATCTGTAGGAAAATATCCCATTTTAATCGAAAATAATACTTAATCTTAAACTTTATATTAGTAATATAATTATAAGTATTTTACTATATGATATACTAGATATCGTTTTCTTTCCTGTTAAACTTTTCTCCTTTCCTTTTCATATATAATTTATATTCCTTACTTAAAATATATGACAATATAATATATCACATATAACTCTTTAAATTATAATAAATTTTACTAAACCAACCTATTTACATTAAATCCATATATTACATATACATGTATAACTAAACATCTTAATATGATTAAAATCTAAAGACTACCCATTTTGTATATAAATACTCATTTATGAAAGTTATAAACTATACAGATTAATTTTATCACCATTCCTAATATATTATTATATTAATATAAAACATATAAAGATACTAACTAATTTATCTACTGTAATTAAACTACAATTATATTGTATACTAATCTTACATTACTTAAAATTAAATAATCAATATTTGAGATTAACCTAAAAGGTTCACCTTTAATTTAAAAATGATTTATATATAGTTGATTTATTAAAAAGGAGCAGAGGTATTTAAATATCAAAGGATGATAAATATATTTTAATTTCTTTTCTTCATTTACTATACTGTTTCTTACTATTCATATATACTTACTATTTAGTATAATCATTATTTTGATTTAGAGGTTACTTAAAATGTACAGGGTAACTTAACGACCCTACAAAATAAACATCAAGAAAACATCAGGATAAGATATTGCTAATAAATGGTAATTTAAGGATTTTAGCATACCTTATATAGTAATATTTTTTTTATTTTTAATAATTAATTAACATCTCCCTAATTTCGACCTTAACTATTAATAATACATCTTATTGTTATTTAATTTGTAAATCTTTACGTATTGTGTAACATACCTTTTTTTGTTTTTACATAAGTAACTATATTAATTTTAATTATTTAATTTAATTATTAATTAACCTACTATCATTCCTATTGTGATGTAATTGTATAATTAGTATTAATACTAATATTAAATTTAACTTAATTTAGTAGTGGATTAGGAGATCCTATTAAGATCTTATTATTAATCATAATTGAATTAAGCAAAGGTTTGTATAACTTATTTAAACATTGTTAAATTTATCTTAAAATTTTTTTCATTTACTTGGCCATATATTTATATATATATATTATATATATGATAATCTTTATTAGGACTTATAGCTCTTAGGGTTAAATTTTAACTCTTAAAACTTCCTTCTATTTTATATTCTCCGTAATTAGATCTTACTTGCTAACTTATATTTTATATATTTATATTATAATAATTTAATATCTATTTACTACCTTTTCGTTTCAATCTTTTTATTATTTCACTAGTTTAATTTAAAATTTTACTTTATTTTACTAATTATCCAGTTTTTTCCTAATTACTGTATTTAGTATATTATTATTTTTAATATTATATTTTAATAAGTTAAGAACATGCTCGTACCATATAGTCGAATTTAACACAAGTTGATTTATGTTTCTATACTGTTACATTCTTTGTAATTAATTTTGTCTATTTAGCATATTATTTAATATGAGTTAAGAGGTAACTTTACTTAAACGCTTAAAATATACACCATAAAGGTAAGATCCACATATCATAATACATGCTAACTTATTAGTTTATTTGGTGATTTATGTAAAATCTTATTCCATTCTTCCTATTGCCTTTTTTTTATTTAATTATATTAACCCAACTCTTTAATTCCTACTTACTTTTTAAAGAAATTATTAATAATAATATTAAATTTTTACACAGGAAACAAATGATAAGAAAACTGTATAGAATATACGAAAATATTTTTATTCATAGTTTATATTTTTAACCATGATTTTCTTTACTATACTGTTACATTATTGTTTTTAATTATTATATTTTGTTAATATTTATTTTTACTTAGAGCTATCTTTAGATAATTAGGTTAATTAACTGTATGGTTAAACATCATACATATTTGAATAATTGCTAAGTTATATTTTAAACTTTTTTAAAAACAAGGGTAAGTGGGGGTTAGTCAATTAATAAATATTATTAAGGAAAACAATAATTAATATCTAATGAAATTGAAAAATGGGATAACCAACAATATAAAACTTAAAGTTATAATTAATTAGTGATAAAAACAAACATCAAATCAGAGAGTGCTTAAATGATAATACATTTATATTTAATTAAATAATACGCGATAGAATCTGTAATGGATCATAAAAATATTAATCATTTATCACATTCGACTACGACCTAGTTGTTAAAACTAAAGCTATACTCTTAATTGAATAGAATCTTAATCAAGTCTGTTACATGGCTTTTAATCATAGATTTATCACAAACTTATTAAATTTAACCTTAGTATAGTAGTTTAAGCTATAAATAAATAAATAGTTATATAAAATAAGTATCCTATATAAATTATATATTATATTTGCCTTGCTTTGCTTTGTTTAATTTAACTTTCTTAGCTTTTGCTTTCTTTAACTTAACTTTGCTTACCTTTGCTTTCTTTGATACTATCTTAACAATAATACACCAAATAATATATTTAAACTAAACTAAGTCAAGCAAACAACAAGTCTCCCCTTAAAATTAATAACTTTATAACTATATAAAATTTAAAGAAGTTGGAAAAGAAAAAATAAAAGAAAAAAACAAAATGAATAGAAAGGTCATATTGAAGATTCTTATCACCTAAAATTAAGTTAAATTTTTTAATTAAATATAATTTATGAAATAGATTTTTCACCTTTGAAAGTTACAGTATTGGATCTTTACGTTAATCAATTTTAATTATAAATAATTTACTTTCACTCAATAGCTTATATTTCAAATATTTCGGATTATAACATCATACAATCATCCATTTTCAATTATCTAACTTTAATTTACTACCTCAATTTATTTAATTTTATTGTAATTTATTGTATTTTATTGTATTTAAACCAGAAAAAGACTTAATTGATATGTTAAATTTCCACGGTTTTAGCGGCTATTAATAAATGCGAGTACTTAAAACACAACCAATTCTAGGACTAGCTAATAGTTATCTATTAGATTCACCACAACCAGATAATATTTATTACATATGGAATTCTGTTCACTTTCACTACTATGGGTTTTTTTATTAAAATTCTAACATAAGTATTTCTAGCGATACATTATACACCATCAGTTGATCTAGCTTTTTCCAGTGTTTAACTTATTATGCGAGATGTTAATTACGGATGACTTATTAGATATCTTCAAGGTGCGCCTTGATACGGCATATTATAACAAACAAATAACGTTTAAACTACTATCTGGCCCCTAGGCATATCATTCCAATAAACGATAACGTCGGTGAGCAATAAGTAACCACTCTATATAAACCAGTCAAATATGGCGGAAAAGAGTTATGGTGCCAAACATGGACAGTATTACGAACTTGTTACATCTAGGTGGGGCGATTATATCCTATTAATCCAATTCCGATTTCGTCGATTACTATTTATTGTATCCCCCGCCCCTGGTGCTGTATCTCGCCTTCAAAATAAACGGCGTTCAAATATGAATTAAAAACCTACCCCAGCTAAACAAACAGCTTTTGTAGGTACTAATTGATATGCCTAAATATAGCCACATTCGAATATTGCAAAGCACGGGAAGTAACCGCCTCTTGCCCTATTTGATATTTATTTAAGCAGGGGGGTCACGCGGAGTCGGAGTTCACGTAGTACTAGCGTAGTGTCCACTATTCTGCCGAGTTACCTTAGAAAGGAGAACAAGTTTTATAAGTTAGTGGAACCAAAAGCTTTCATACGTAACCTTTCTGTTTTTGAAAGGAGGTATAGCTAAAGTACCAGACTCGTCTCTTAAAAGATAAGAACGTACTCGTGTGCCTGTCTCCAGGTGATTACGTGAACAACTAAAGTCGATTATTTCTGCAAACAAGCAGGATTCACGATATAATGGACTTATCCATATTATTTCGAATACAGATTACCTAATAGCGTGCTATTACATGATCAAAGGAAAACCTGGTAACATGAGTAAGGCCTGATAGCCTAGACGGAATAAAATACGAGTACTTCCTTAAACTAAGTGAAAGTTTACAGAAAGGAACCTTCAAATTTACACCTACTAGGCGTATCATGATACCAAAAGGTGCAGGAAAGACAGGAGAAAGACCACTAAGTATTGCAGCGCCTAGATAAAAGATAGTACAAAAGGCACTGACTATGGTTTTCGATAACATTTACGAACCCTAAACACCAGCCCCTAGCAAGAAGAGGTAATCACACCGCGCTTCATCAGGTATACCTACAAGGAGGAAAATATAAATGGGCTATAAATGGAGACATCTCCAAATGTTTCGATAAAATACCTCCTTTAAACTCCTTAAGGAAAAGATTAACTGTCACCGTAGCCTGGAACTAGTACAAAGTATCTTACTAACCCTGCTATACTTAATAGTAAATTCATCCTTAGCAACGCAGTACTCCCCATGGAAGTATATTGAGTCCCGTGATCAGCAACATAGTATTACATCAACTAGACCTGTTCATGGAAAAACTAAGAGAAAAATTACGAAAATGAGCAACTAGAAGAGTAAACCTGGTCTATCACTCGCTAAACACTGGCCGGTTTAAACCCAGAGCTGAAAAAAGCAAAGTTAAAAGCAATGATGCTAAAGACGTTATGGACCCTAATTTTAAGAGAATGTTGTACAACAGGTACGCTGACGACTTCGTGGTACTAGTAATAGGTTCCCTGAGCGATTGCTTCACCCTACGTAGAAAGATTAAGGACTTCCTTAATAACAAATTAGGTCTCGAACTCAACCTGGACAAAAGCTGCATAACAAGTACCAAAGCTTTTTAGGAGGGTTAATAGAGGTAAAGTTATTAGAAAAGTAAATAGTAAGGCAGGCCCCGGGATACGATTGAGATTAGACATAAGAATATCCGTGGTAATCCCTACTAATAAACTAATAGATAAGCTTATAATTGCAGGATTCGCTAGACGAAACCACCAGAACATGGTCACATCAAAAGGAAGCAGAGACCTTGTAAATCAAACTCATTACGATATAATCAAATTCTACAGCTCGAGAATAAGAGGGATCCTAAACTACTATTCTTTTGCAGGAAACTATGGCCATGTTAAAAAGTAATCTGAGTGTTGGAACAATCCTGTGCCCTTACTCTAGCGCTTAAATACAAAACGAAAACCCTTTCCAAAAACCTTTTCTAATTTCGGGCGTCTTCTTAAAGCATAGATATCTCTGCCTATCTTGGGAGCTATGAAGATAACACACGACTATAAGCTAGGGAGCAAAACTGATATACCTCCTCTTGACATAATAATGAAAGCCAAGAGGTTCACCACAATGAGCCAGCGATGGGCGAAAATGAGGTATGCCCTATGTGGGACATCTACCGACATCGAAGTACACCACCTTATATCGGTGAAGGATAGCCGACATAAAATCCGTACCGGAAACTCCACTTACGCACAATGGCAAGGCCGAAAACAAATACCTCTCTGCCAGTACCATCATAGTCTACTACATAGAAACCAACTTAGTGCACTGGATTTAAGGACACTACATCGTTTATCCAAAGGAATCTAATCCTAATCGAGGAATTATAAAAATGGCGACCCTATGACGGGAAACTACCACTACGGTTTGGGTAGCAGTTCTAAACAAAGGCTGACTACACTATATCTTCATATTGGTCGTGGACTATAATTTTTATATTATAAATATCCTCGTATTCTTATACGGTCAATTGGTGTTTGTATTTTAATTTTTATTATTATTATTGCTTTCCTAGCTTTTAGCCTAAATTGACTGTGTTTCTACATTGATATCGATTTTACTTCTATTTAGAATCTTTATGCTGCTACTATTAAAGCTCCAAGTAAACGGAAAAAGAGTTTATAGATAAACATAATATTAAACCTGTTATTCTATTCAAAGATTTTACCAATATTATTACTAAAAAAATGCTTTTCAAATTATAATTCTGGTATTTATATGATAGTTAACATAGTAACTAATAAGTTTTAATTAGGAAGGATAGTACTGGTAATATTATTAGCCGTTGTAATAAACATCAATACTATCTAACAGGGGAATAGACCATTTGCAAATGCTATTAATAAATACGAACTATCTCAATTTGCATTTCTACTACTAGAAATTATAGCTGAACAGGATAGTTCTAACAATACACTAATAATTGATCGTTAAATTTTTTTTATAGAAAGTCTTATACCACAATATAATTATCAGCTTACAGTTATTAATAAACTTCCACTTAAATTTTAAATAGAATCTAGGGCTAAATTGAATTATTATGATGAACAACGAGAAATTGCTATAAAGCTTAACAAGGCTAAAACCCATTAAGTTCTTACAAGATAACTTATTCGTATTGCTGCTCTAAATCGTCCTCCTATATCTATTGAATCACGACTTAAATATATTGTAAACACTCGAACTATTACTCGTATAGAGGCTTTTTAGGCCTACTCTTAAAGAGGCAAGTATTGCTATTTCATGTAGTGTAAAAAACAATTCAACGTGCTATAAATGGTAATGTTATCATATAAATATATTGTGAAAGACAGTGATAAAAATAGTAAGTATATCTCACACCTTTTATTAAATTAATTATAATTATAACCAAACCTTATAAAATTACATTAAGTAATAATAAGAATATTTTTAGTAACTTACACATTTTTTTTATAAAATAGAATTATAACCAAACCTTATATATATTATTTATAGAAACACATTTATACTCCTATTATGTCCCCCTTGTAATCACATATAAAATATGGTTTATGTTAATAAATTACCTTGACAGGGGTATTAGAGATTCAATTTTATCTATGGCAATATGAGTGAAAACGGTTAACTAAAGTTATCACCTTTAAAGACCGTCGGTTGTATACTCAATCGCTACATAATACGTAAATTGTAGGTACCTGTAATGGTACTTAATCTATACTCGGATAACTTAGATAATTACTATATCTCAAGGCCTAATTTGATATAAATGATAGTAATATGTTTATTTCTTTATTATGTACAACTCACTACTATTTACTGTGATATAAAAAGTAAATTTAAATTAAATGAAAAAGATTTTTGGTATACCCTACCATAGGCTCAAATATCACTTTGAGGTGTTAAGTTTAACTCTGCTCTTTTGCCTTATGTATTTTAGTACCAGTTTAATAATTAATAAGATCCTATTTAATATATAGTTATCTACTAATAGCCCTATACTACTACAATAATTTATAATAAGCTATATGCCATATATACTAATAATAATAATATAATACTATTATATCTATGTTCTATTATACTCCATTTAAAACTATAACTAATATATGTAATAATATAATTATTATGCCTATTTTATAGGTTATTTTGTAATAATTAATAAAATTTTTAAAGTTAACTAACTATATTTAATTGCTGATTGCTACGAAACTTATATAAACAAATAATAAAAATAGAAGTATAAAGTCCTGTATCTAACAATTTAGAGGCTAATTTGGAATAAGTAATATATTGTAAATAACTAATTAAATCAACTATTCTTAAATGGTCATTGTTTCGAAACTTTAAAAACAAAAGAATTTTAATAAAGAGACTGGATATAACCATTTTATAGGCTATTTTGTAATAAGAAATATTTATATTAATATAATTAAGCTAACTATTTCCAAATGCTCATTTTTTATAAAAATTTTAAACTAAATTAACAAATAATAAAATAAGAAAATATCTACTAATAATAAGGCTGTTATAATTTATAGATAGTGGAACTAATACTGGATAGAACTACTAATATCTAATATGAAATATATATTTTGCTATATACTAAAAATATTAAGAAACTCCACTACTAAGGGGTTAAAGTAGTATATTGGAAACGTTATATTAACGTATTATGATACTAATAGCTTTTAGGAATAAACCTATATTGAAAAATAAATAAAAATTAAAAAAAACAACTAAGATACTATTGTGAATTAAAGATATAGGTTAAACTGCAAATACTATTGTCAAGTAATAATACTAATATAATAAATATTGTGAATAATACTAAAATAATAATAACAAATAATATTACTACAAATACTAATATGGTAAATATTGAAAAAGTAATGTATATAAAGTATATATCTGATAGTAAACTCTGATATAATGAGTATTATTTAGGGTTCTATTCTAGGAATTAGTAAAATAGAGTATAATATATATGGAACACGAATTAGTTTTAGTAAAGAAGAAGATAATAGTGAATATCTGATTATGCTGCAAGATAAAATTGCAAAAATAGGTTATTCTCGATGTAAACTACCAAATTTTTTATAAAAAGACTAGGTATTAAAGGTAAAATACGGTATATTATTAGATATCTTAGTTACACTTCAGTAACTTTCAACTGAATTAATCAAATTTGATCTATAAATGGTCTAAAGATATTCCAAACAATATAAATGATTATATAACGCCTATGACTGTAGCAATTTTAATCATAAATAATGGAACAAAAGTAAAAGATACAATACAATGGTAAACAAAGAATTTTAAAATTAAAGATAATCTTCTGCTATCAAACGTACTTTTAATAAATTTGGTCTACAGACATCAGTACAATCAACAGGAGTTGTAGTTGAGTATAAAATCTATCTTTTGCTAGAATCAATGCCAATACTACGTGAGATAGTACAACCATTTATATTCTCTTCTATGATATATAAAGTAAATTAAGTAAATAGCACTCATTTGAGTAAAAGCTGTACTAATTTGTATAGTCTTGAATTCTAATTAATAAATAATTTAGTAAAAGGCAACACTGTTGTAAAAGGTTAACAGTTATATATCAGGATTAGACCGTCGCTTACTCCATAAATAATTTGGACGGTAAATAGTGCTTCATCGGTGTGTGTTATAATTAAGGGTTAATAAACACTCGGGCGTTCTATTACATAGAACAAACAACAACAACAACAAAAGTTAAAACCTTTGTATTTCTACAATTTAGTATATAATAGATAGTACAGGGCTATATTTTAGTAGATAGGCTATAAATAGCAGTTAATATAAATTAAACCATGGCAACAGTGATTACAAATCTTCTAAGTGCAGTTCCATGGATTGGTAAAGATCTAGTAGAATTTATGTGAGGAAGTTTTAATTTCTTTTTTTGTTTTATTTTTTTTTTAGGTTGAATAAGCCGATTTTAATTTTTACCCTAATTATTTATAAAGTAACTTATGATATTCTATGACATAGTTTAGGACATATATATAAATTATATTCTAACTTCAAGAATTTATATTAAATGATTTATCCTTAGAAACACGTTAAACATAGTATACAACTAATTTAAATTAATAAATAAATTAAAGATAAAGGCCATTCTCAACTAACCCATTTGAATTAAAGAGGATAAATTAAAGCTAGCCAGGAAATAAATGCTAAGCAAGACCTAAAACTAAGCATACCTCAAAATAAAAGACCAAATAAAGATCAAGTATGACCCGGTTAAAACAAAAGCTAAAATTTTTATCTTCAGATCTTAGAAATGTAGAAAACTAGAGTTATTATATACGTAGGCATAAACATCTTTAAATTACTAAAGGCTTTTAATTTGTATTTTTATACTTTGGTTTATGATTTTTTTGGTAGTAAAGTGATTTTATGTAAAATTAGGTTAATTGATCCATCTCATTTATAATGATTTATAATATATTTTCTTAAAAAGAAGTTTGAATAAGATGTGGAGTTTATTAAAGTTTATTTAGCTAATGAAAAGGATACTTAAATTTGATTATTTAATAATTGGTACATAAGCGTAACTTCAAATAACCTTTATGTTTTTCTTTTTTTACTAAAGATTTTCTTAATAGGAATTATAATTTTATTTAATATGATTCGGGTTTTATTTCTAATTAAAATAATTTTATAAATTATAATCATTTACTTTAACTATAGCGAGAAATAATCGTACATTTTAGTTTAATTTTAGTTTAATTATTATCTTCTTAATTAAATCCATATAATAAATATTTAAACTTTACCTTATTATTATTATGTTTAAGTGACTTTAACCGCAATCATTTTGCAATTATGTATTTCTTATCTCTTTTATAAAGTTAAATACTCTATGCCTAACTTTGTTATATGATCTATGATAATATCTATTATTATATCCATTAAATCCTTTGTAAAGTTAATCTAATTTATATAAACTTACTTATGAAGGAAGATTGAGACTTAAATAGTTATAAAACTGTCCACTATAACTGAATTGGTGTTAAAATTCTTTAAACTTAACTACTTTAACTAGATCTAAAAAAATTCATATCCAAGATTATAATCTTTTCAAATACTTAAAATATTCTCTTGATTTGTCTTATTAGCTTTCAAACACTTCATTTTTGAATATCTGAACACAAACTATTTAAAACACCTTTATAATACTTTATATATATTATTTTAAATTCTTTTTCTTTAAATTTTATAACAAAAATACAATGATAATACTTTATATATAATATTAAATATTTAAACCTACCGGCTTAATTTATGCTTTTATACAGCACTGTTAAATCACTAACACGAAAACTAACAAAATCTTGCACTAATCTACGTAACTAAAGAATAAAGATATTTATCAGACAAATCTAAACTAGATCTAACAATCAATCGTATACTCCCATAGCATAAATTTGTATCTGTTTAAAGTATAACTATTTATAATAATCCTGCGTATACAATCCTAACTTTAAATTTTATTTGTTTATATGTTTTTTAATATATTGCTTTGTTCTATTTGTTTATTCTAACCAGAAATACATTAATATCTAACTCATGCTTTAAAATCCTACGTATACTAATACCCTACATAAAAATTAAATAAACTCCTTTAGGTTAAAGTTACTACAACCAATTCCTACTTAAATAGTATAAATACTACTATTACTTATTTCAAATTGGTAGACTCTGCAAATGTTCACAATAAACTTTTTTAACCAAATACTAAAAATAAATAACAAATTAGTAGATTTTTCACTTAATTTATCCATCTATCTTTTTATCAATAATATTCCTATACTTAAAGTAAAATATGTATATATACACTAATACGAAACACAATCTATTTAAATAATACACGCAACTCTATATTCTACTAATTCTTTATAACTCGTATACTCCCTGTAAAATAAAGCAAAGTATCTTCCCATAATTGAAAGTTATAATAAATAGTTTGATAAAATATTATCTATCCTGATGAAGTCCTCCAATCTAATAAGCTATTATAATAATTTACAATACTCCGATATGAATTAATTCGATAATACAAATTCTACCTGAACGTAAATGGTATTGTTATGGTAATAACTAAAACTCTTAAGTAAAATTTCTAACCTTGCTTCCTTAATTCTCTTTTTACTACTATTCTCTATTAACTCTATCTATCAAATCAACCTCCCTGATTTCTGTTAAAAACATCTCCTCGAGCCCTCTAAAACTCAGTCTCTCTATTAAAGTCACTTAGCAAAAAAAATAATGGACCTGGGTTCCCCCCCC
>Ga0157363_1000403_pt1 | contig 32796 bp, 12 predicted proteins | sample AttsexASBM1_FD_111477 | JGI IMG/M metagenome (GOLD analysis project Ga0157363, IMG submission 111477) | Fungus gardens microbial communities from leaf cutter ant in Ribeirão Preto, State of São Paulo, Brazil - Atta sexdens ASBM1 | ecosystem: Host-associated > Fungi > Mycelium > Unclassified ... | reverse complement strand
AGTCATATTTACCTACATATTATATATTTTGTGCTTGCCATGACGTATCGACGTCATCCATCTACTTTCTATTTTATTAACGCAATTCTTATCGTGAAATAATTTTCATGTTACAATATTATCGATCAGCAGCGCCGTACGATTGTATAATATAACGTAAAATCGTGAATTCACCACCAATGGTTGAACCGTCGCATCACGTCAGTGATCGATTGACGAAAACGCAAATGACATCGATGAGCGATATAATAAATTACATATCGCGGAACGAGCCGTTTCGATTACACATTTCACAAATTGAACGAGAGCATAACGAAATTTTTAACGAATTAAGCGCATCGCCGTAGAACGATTCGTTTTAATAATCGACAAGGGAAAATAACGTTTAAATGTCCATTTAATTCTAAATCTCGAAAAAAGGGACAGGACAAATTTCCGAGTCAAAGGATATTCATAAGGGAAACGCGAGTCGAACAGACGGCGATGTAACGTTCGTTTTACACCGGTAATTAACGTTTTATTATCACTACACACACTCGCATGCAATACTTTAATGTGAGCACGTTTAACACGTGAGATGCTCGAGTAATATTCAAATAACACACGCTTGTTGCACATGCTGTGGCCCATAATAAAATTTATATCGCACCGACGTTTCTCTAACATTTTTTTTTTTAATGAAAATTATTTCTCTGTATAAAACGTTCGGAGAATTTCTCGCGCTTATGTGACGCAAATAAATAATATGCATCGACGAAAAACTCATTGATAGTCAATTGATACGCATAAAAATAATATCTAGACTTACGACTATAATTATCCACAAGTGTCCGTGTACGTAATGTAAATAAAAAAATGTTTTGTAACAACTTTATCTGTATATTTTACGTACTATGTACAAAGTTTTTTTACGTAAAGTACTTTCTGTTTTTACGTAAATATATTTTAATTTTTAATAAATTATCTTGTCATTAACTCCCGCTTCATTAACTCCCGTTCAAGAAAAGTCCGATGTTCACTCTTTCTATAGAATCAATAATAAAGACAAAATATGCAGCAGTATAACAAAACAACCTATGTAATTATTTGTTATGCGTCGTACACGAAGAAAGAAGAAGCAAAAATATAAGACAATTTATTATTTCCTACAAGTTCTACAAGTTCAAGCTATAACTTTGCGTTGCATAATAATATTTAATCATATTTAATCACGCTCGTGTGGCGATCGCGCGACAATCTGCAATATAACGATCGTTGCGTGTGTATCGTCATGCGGAATTGTTTGCGTTCAATCAAGCTGCGGCTTATCGTTCTCCGCATTTTCATTTTCCTACAAAGCCGGAATGACTCAAACGGGCTTTTAACGAAGACATTATTACCGCGAGCCTTCGAGACTGATTACTCTTCATCAATAGGAGGGCTCCACGGCGCTACCAAAGACTATAAAAGACAAGCTGGTTGCGGATCGATCGCCAGTATACCGCGGCTTTTTTATTGTTGCAGTGCCGAGCAAACGTGTAGTTCGCGTAGCGCAAAAACCTTGCACCAGCTTGTCGCATCTGGCTCGTAGTATTGTAGCAGTGACAGTAGGAGCAACGTGCTTAAAGGGTGAGTTTCTTAGTTTGCGAAACGACATTGTGCTGCAATTGTTAATGTCCCGCGTTATTGAAACAGAACAATATAGAATTGATGAGTTCGTCAACATGCACATATACATACACATACACAATAGAAATATTATTCCACGATGTTTGTGATTTTCCAATTTTTCTCTCGCAACTGTTTATTATACCTGACTTGTATTTTAATGGAGCAGCGCGGATTGAAACGGTGAGTTCTCGATCCAGCAATATTATTCCACGAATGATTCGTACTTTCTCGTTAGATCGTTCCTTTATACGTAGTTTATATTATAATGGAACGATATTGAAACGCGGCGAGATATTTAATTTGGGAATATTATTCTGCGATGTCTGACGCTCTTTAATCCTCGGGCGAGAGAAATTTAGATTATAATTCTGATGATGGATCTTTATTCAAATGTAAAACACTACATCCGTATTTTATGTTAAAGTCTAAATTATCATGTGGCAACATTAAACATATGAATTGATGAATATAACGAATTAATATACAACAAATATAAGTGCAAATTTAGTATTTAAATAAACAAACTAAACCGACATGTAAATAAATGAATAGATTAATAAACATAACTAATGAAAATTTATTTCTATAAATATGTATAATTATATTTACGTGATGTGTATGCAGAACAAAAAAAGAAATTACTTACTGATTATAATGCAATAACTATTTCTTTTAACTATGGAGGTATTAATAACGTCCTATCCAATAAATCTTTCCATCGAAATTGATAAAAAAAAGGAAATAATAAAAAAATTGGGAAATGTAACGTCGATTTTGGTTAAGAGGGTGAGGTAGTAAATGGATGAACAAGCGCCATACGAAAGCCTGAACGGCTTTAACGAGATTCGGGAGGATGGCGCAACAAGGACAAGTAAGAGTGCGAGGCATTGTCCGCAAAAACTTTCTATGTGTACGCGTATAACAGTACGAAACTGTTCGTGTAACAGTTACCAAGCGCTGCCGGGTAAAATCATGGTTCGACGAAGACCGGGAAGAGTATGCGATGGGATCGGCAAAACCGTTTGATGCAGTTCCCAACAAAACTCCAATGAAGCGAACTGTCCAGGCGAAAACGCGAGTGCCCGTAGCTATTCTAATTAAAGCGATCACTGTTGATATTTCATTAACCTTCTACAGTGCACAAATTTCTTACGAATAATAGCGTATGATTTTTCTTCCCTGATTTTAATATAATGAATTTAATCTGTCTCTATAAAATTTATTTATTTAATAGCAAGAAAGTGCAAGCGTTTTATGATCGTTCATGTGGACCATCGATAAATGTCTGAGATTATTCATCATTTACAATAATGTTTACATAGCGGAAGAATTCTGATTGAATCTTATTAATTATGCGCATTAATGTGTGATTTGTTAGCTGATTATCATGAAAAAAAAAAGATGTTCATAACTGGCAAGATCTTAATATTATATACACCTAATGACAAGTATTTATGGAAAACCCGTTATGAATTCAAAATGATAGTATGTTAATAATTTAATTAGACTTGATTTTAAGTTAATTATCGAATCGTGATCATTGCATCTATGCGAATGATAACTATTAATAACATATTGTTGAATAACATATTGCATATTTACAATGCATATTTTAATGACGCTTTCTGCCACTGAGGCAGAAATAATCGAATAAAAAAGTATTTTCCTTACACGCAACAATACACAAATGGTCCAATTTTTAATAAATTCAATGCTCCAGTTATTCCATAACAAGTTGCCCAAATTGTTGAAATTTCGTATTTTTCACGAGAACTATATTTTGGCGACACGGTTTCCAAAATTTTCGTCTTTGTACGATTGAATAGTCGGGATATGTAACTCACATGTGACACATCAGGACAGATTTAAACAAAATTTATATTTAAATATAAAATTTAAATTTTGTTTATTCCGTATTGCTTTTGCGAAAATTACATGTATATTTACTATCGAATACAGAAATAATTATACTAGATGCTCTAAGGTAATTGCCTTTCCTTTACAGTACATTTTACAGTACATTTCCTGAACTTGGAGTCAATTTTTCTTTTTAGCGAAAATTCTGTCTTCTCTTTCATTTATAATTCTCTCTCTCTCTCTCTCTCTCTCTCTCTCTCTCTCTCTGAACTTTAGTTATAAGCATTCGTTACTGTTGCAGTCTGTTTTTAATACATAGCAATTTATTTATAAATTTTAAGTAAAACATGCTGCTATTGATATATTAATTATCAAAATATTAGGGAAATTATCGTCAAATAAAAATTCATTCTTAATTCTTTAAAAAATACTTGATAAGTGCATTGAACATAAATCTAGTCATCAAAAACAGAATACTTAAATAACTACAAATTTTTATATTCTCTTTGAATTTGAAAGCCAAAAAATATATGAAATATTATTTGTGCATCCAACGAATGAATATAATGAAGGAAATTTTTTTCTATCAAAGATAATTTTTAATCAATATCGTTAAAGTTATTTAACGTTTTTCAAAATGGAATCACATATTTTTCTATTTTTTTTCATTTTTTCTTGATATTTAACTGATATTATAACACAACTATTAATGTTGTAAAACTATTAATGTCCAAAGTTTGAATTTTGAACTTTTGAATTCAGAAGTTTATAATTAAACGAGAAAATCTTTGAAGTATAAAATCATTTTTATCATTTTATTAAATTAATTAGGCATAAATGTTTAGTGACTATCTAACATAAGTATAGTTCCATACATTTATTCATATTTTTAATTCCAGAGATATTTAAATATCCAATTTTTTTCTTCTGGTGACTGCGTGGCAGACTTGTTTCCGCGAACCGACAATATTACACCTGTAAATTCTGTGCGCGACTTTTCAGACACTATGTATGTCCTGACGCGCGTCGCTCTATGCGCACGGGAAAACGTATTTAACCGGTAATGAGCGGCTGGAAGTTTTTGTTATAATTAGGTTGCTACCTCGCTTCCGGTATACCGGTGTGCGAGCTCTCACGGAACTGAGATTTCTTCATCAGCCTTTCTTTCTCTCTCTTTTACTCTTCTCTCACACGGTACCCTAAAAAAATGTATACCGCGCACATTGTACACGGGAATAAAGATGCGCAAGGTGCACGCTGGGTGATGCATATGCACGAGCGCGTTTTACAAAAAGAGAAAGAGAAGATGTATGTGTGTAAGAGAAAGAAAGAAGGAGATAGAGAGAATACTTGATTAGCCCTTTTTCTGACATGCGTCCCGGAAATATTGCCTTTATTAACCAAGAGGAAACTCCGGCACTACACCGGGGCTCTTCCTTTGTCACAGTGAACAAATTTAATTTTCACAATGTTGAGTCTTCTAGATCTTTTATTTATTTATTCATTTATTTTTTATTTTTTCTTGTATTTATCTTCCTTTATCTATCTTCGGAATAGATTTACGTCAAGAATGAACACGTAGTTTTCAAAGTTTTTTCATGCATTATTTGAAAGAAATTACGAATGGAGCAAGGGGAAACCTTGTTTCAGACTTTCGTGAGCTTGAATTTACTGAAAGATACTACTGTCGCAGCATGTTCCTAAGGTCCCACAGGTCACTCTGCAAGTAGGTAGGTATAGATTGCACCGTGTGTGTGTTTAAGAAAACTTCTCGTCTTTTCTTTTCTTTTCCTCACCCTATAGGATAAACAAACTTATCTATCTGATCTGCTAAGGCTAAGAGAAAAGAACGTTCTCTCCATCGAGTGTTTCTAACTCTGCATAGCCGAGAGACACTGGTATTGATCGATTCGGCAGATGCAGGACAAATACTGGTTTATGCGGACACATATCACGGGATCGGCATTCGCTTAATGCATTTGCGCATCATAAACATTTTCCTTTCGGCTGTTCGCGGATATCGCGTATATCGCGTAAATAAAGTCCGACAAGGGTGTTAGTTGCAGATCGCAGTCGCAAGAACATCGGACATCGGATATTTTCTGATATTCATGAGCTATGAAACTACACTTGGGCTGAATTATAAAAGTTGTAAATTGCGAATTTAAATTTACGAACGAAACTACGATCTTGGACTTTTCTTATTATTGAGACTGATAACGTTTTCACATCATATATATAAACCGATATTATATAGTTCATTCTCTTATGTTAAGAATTATCTTAAGTAATGTTTTAAAAGGCTAATACTCTATAACTCTATGAGATTTTAACTCTTCGATGCTATCTTATTTATTATGAAGGAAACAACCCATTTTTTTTATTTATAGGAATGCGATTACATTTTGTAACAAAATTAAATTGATATACGCAATATTTTTTCGTGGATCGTCAAAGTTAAAAAAATTCAAACGAAATTCGAATTTCAAATGTTTAAAGGTCACCAGTACTTTAAAAATTATTTTATCTTTTTTATTTTTAACATTGATTACCCGAGCTTTCTTTTACCTTATACACCGTAATTTTTTTTATTAATAAAAATACATATACATGCTTGTTATTGTTATATATTCCTTAATATGTAGTATTTTAATTAGTCTTTGATTAAAAAAGTTTATTATAATGTGTTCATATTTAAACGATATTTTTTACAATACTAGTCTGCTAATAAATTTGTGACGAAATGCTATAGTCATCAAAGAATTAAGACTGTAACGGTCTTAAGATGGTCTTAAATAGATCAAAAACCGAATGAATGTCGGCCATAATGTCTTAAAATATTAATACAAATTATACGTAAATTTATTTGTCTTTCTTTTTTTTTACACTTTAAATTAATCTGCAATTTTAAATTAATAAGGTTTAATTTTAATTTTTCGAGAGTTTTTGCTTTATGTCATCTGTAGTTACTGCTTTTATAAAAAATTTATATATAATCATCATATCCTGTTGATCGAAATAAAATAGTACAAAATGAACAAAATCGCTGACATCATCTTTATATTTTCATCCATCATAAAACAGTAGATGTTTTTCCAATTCGATTTCATTCAAGTTTCTGACAGAGATAAAATGTAAAAACACGGTACTATTTTATCAGTGGGCGGACAGTTATCTTATTCGTTTTCTATAAATTATTCCATAAATTATTAGTGATATATTTTTATTTTTTGTCTGCGAGAACAATACATTTTTAATATCTTAACATTAATGTTATATATATGTATATTACGAAATGTTAATGTTATTCGATCTTTTAATAAATTTCAGAGATGCGAAGATGTTTCGTCTTATCATCTTATTAGTGACTGATATAAAGTATCAAGAAATAAAGTATATTTGTCAATTCATATTTCTGTTTTATAATTCAAAATTTCTTCTCCACCTTTCTTTTGAATAAAAGAAACAAATAGATATTGTTTCCGGGTTCACCTATTACCATAAATTTCCATAAATTTTCTATGAGCAACAATATATATTTAGATCGGGGAATTTTATAAAAAAATTGTGAGAAGGGGCATTATCAGAAATTGACAAATTAATGAAAAAATTACACACTCGGAGTAATAATAATCCGCACTTAAGCACAGTGACCTACATTAAAAAAAAAAACTGAAATAATCGGTAATGAGCAACAATATACATTTGGGTCAGGAAATTTTATAAAAATTTATGAGAAGAGGCATTATCAGAAATTAGCAGATTAATGGAAAAAAATATACATTTGGTGTAATAATTTGCATTAATAACAATTACAACGCCTTACATTAAGAAATTAATCAAAATAATCGATATTTTGCAGCATTATATATTTGGGTCGAGGAATTTTATAAAAAAATGTGATAAGAAATAGACATTATTAGAAATTAGCAGATTAATGAAAAAAATTACACACTCGACGTAATAACAATCCATATTTAGGCGTATGTATGCTGTACATAAAAAAAAATCATTCAAATTAATTAGTGGAGGCGTAAATTACAGAGATCGTTTGAAGTTTGAAGGTATCGCGTTCGTTATTAATAATTTAGCAGCGCATCGCATTACTCGTGGGAGTTGCTGGCTAATATCCGGCACGCTGAACCAGCTGCTGCAATATCGCGGAATCAGCGCACGAATTTTCGGTCATCGCTTTATCCCTCGTGTATCTCAGCGCGCGAGCCGCGTACCCCTTTCCGAATAATCGAGCTTCCTCTTTGTGCGAGTTTCCGCCGCTCGTGGGTTCCGCTGTTATACGGACACGTCCCGTGTCCCGTTCCCGGCTTCAGAAGAGCTTGCGCCAGTTTAGCACGCAGAGAGCCGCGCGCCGCGGTACGGAACACTCCGGGACAGGTTCCCAACGTGGTAGCGCGCCGCTGGCCGCAGTACCGTCGTACGGTTTGCGCAAGAACCATCCGCTCGTTTCTCATCGGCATGACACTCGGCTCACCTGTCATCGTACTATCATAAAGACCGAGTCCTTCCCTCGACTTGTTATCGATCTTACATCTTCGAGTTTTCCTAACGTCGGTCTTTTGTCTTCTGTTTTTCGATCAAGATACTGCACCAAGTCGTCGGGCTTGCGTGAATAGTGAACGATTGATCGACCCATTGATCGCGTGAACACCGGTGAACGATGTGATCGCATGGTCCCGATGGTGCACGACTCGGCCAATGATCGAGAGAGTCGATCGAAACATATCTCTCAATGATCTTTTAAAGGATGGACATAAATGCGACGCTCGATAGAGACGAGGACACGAAAAGTTTCAATGCTGGCTTCACTCCTGGCGATATCATCTTCGAAACGTAGACGCCTCATAACACGACTCACTCAGTGATTGAGAATCGATACGCGTGCTGCGAAAGAATTATGTGACGATCGTGTCCGTGCTTCTTCACAATTCCCTTGGAATTTCAAGTATCCCTTGAAAAAGACGAAAGTTTCTTCTTATAAGAAAGATCTTGAAGAGCCTAAACATCCAGGTTGTTCTCGTATTAATTACGAGTTTTCACGCGTTAATCACCAAGATTGTTAATGCGCGAGCGGATTTGTTTTTAATCGTTTATTTTTAATTCGTTTTATTTCTCGTAGTTTAGATTTTCTTCACGTTTATTATTTTATCATTGTTTAAATTAATAGGGTTAAATTTCAAGACATTTAAACGAAGAGATTAAATTTATTTTCTTAGATATTTGAATTATATTTATATTTATTATAGATTTATATTTCGATTATTAATCGATTCATTATCTCATTAACCGCGATATATCCAATTTATTTTCACATTAATTATTCGCTCTTTTAAATTGTTAAACGACATTTATTATTGAGTTTACTTTTCCTCACACACACATACACATTATTCAAATTATTCAAATATTCTTAGTTATTAATTTTATCATAAACATATTTGACGTATACACGTAATTGGATTTTTCATAATTATTTCGATAATTATTTTATCCAAGTTTGCTTTTCGGGGCTGTCGAATTTTTAGACATTTTAACAGTCGTCAGAAGACAACGATTGCAATAGGGTTCGAAAAGACCGACGGAGAGATATCTACAAACCTATAGAGCATAGAAAGTTCAGTGATCACATAACTTCACGTCGTCGAATGTGCTTCCGCGAAGACAATCTCGTGAGTGCGAGAAATCAAACGGTGAGAGACTCGAACGTGATTTATTTTTCGTTGCAAAAGTAAAAATATCGATGGAAGGGACTAGATTGTAACGCTTCGACTTTTGCTTCATTTGATGTAAAATATCAACACCGACGGCGACAATATAACTAAAAAACAGTAATAATATAGAGCAATATTAATTAATGCGTTCAAGTAACTTGTGTATAAATAAAGAAACAATAAACTGTGATATAAAACTGGAATAGGTGGTCCCTTAAATAAACCACTGCCATCAATTGTTAAATTAACTGTGGACAAGAAATTTCATCCTTTGACATGTGTTTATATGTTTGTGTACATATGTGGTTTATACACGACGGAACGTTTATAATGAGATCGGACAAGTCAACGGAGTTAAGCATCGCTAATTATCTTAGAGCCGTCGTATAATTGCCACTAATTAATCAACGCGACTCTTGACGCTCCTTATCTCTGTCGCATTCGAGCTCTGAATTTCACACTTCCTGCCGTCGCCAGGTGAGTCGAGCTGTGCAAATACAATTTTTCGGCTATAATTTGATTATTTGTTGAGCTATTTGTTTACATTTACATTTATTTAATTAAATAAGAGAAATCCTACATTCGGTTAAAGTAAATCTTAGTGTTTAAATATTTCTGTATAAATTTATATATATATCTGATTCTGCAAACCACCTGAAATCTTTTTATACTTATCTATACATAAACGACACTCTAATCGCGTAAGATACTCGATAAATACATTTAAAACCTTTTTTGCCGAACTTGCGAACTAATAAATCGATTTTACAAAGGCGGAGTTTCCGTTGAAACTGTAATCGAGAATACACACCGTAATACGATTTTTATAATTCCGTTTGCCTCTCGAGATTCGAAAACAATGATAGAATAAAAAAAATAACAAAAACCGGAATATTTTAATATAAAAGAATATTTTAATATATCTGTTTTTGTGTGCTCTTTATATATTTATAACATATTTCAATGGATGTGGAGTTCTAAGTACTCTTAAATAAAAAAGGAAAATGAAATTAATTGCTCTCTATTTTATATATATATATTTTATTATATATATATATTTTATTGTATTTTCCACATTTTTTAGCATTAATTGTGGAATCAAATTTTATTTAATTTTCTCGAAAAAAAAAAGAATATTATTGGAGTCAACAATGTCAAAATTACGAAAATGGAAAGAGTCTCAATGATACTCCACCTATAATTGAAGATTAAATTCGCACATATCGATATTGCGTAAGTTTTTAGAACTTTATCCTTCTTTTTTCAACTTTATTCGAGTATGCTCGAAAGAAGCATTTCTTCAGGTTAGCTGCACTACTAACGCGCATCTGCCGCCGCATATCTCGCGGCTCGACCTCGCCGATTCTTTACGTTTCGCATTTACGTTTACGAGCGTGGAAAACATGAAGATAAGTTGGAGTCATTGCGGCAACTTTCCGCGGTGAACGAAATTTACCATTGCATTGTGCGTTTCTTATCGGCCATAACAGCTTCGGACTCTGGTCTATTGCTAATCTATGAAGCACAGACTCTGAGGAACTTTGCTTTTCAAGGAATTTCTCATTTGCGATTATTCATCAAGCATATAAAGTATATAAAAAAACTCATACCTGTTTTACATCTGGTAAATAGAAGAAGGAAAGAGAGAAAGAGAGAAAAAGATTTTTATTAAAAAAATAATATAATTTATATAACAAATATTAATAATGTTAACACACGAGTTAATAATAACTTGAATATATTTTTATTGTGGTTATTCTTTCACATCTATATTAGAATAAACTATAAAGCAATTTTGTTAAATTTTTCTTACTAAATTCATATAAAAAGATAAAAGCAATGAAAATATATAAAATTATAAATTATTTTGAGATATATATATATATATATATATATATATATATATATATATATCTTAACGAGAGAATTAAATCTCGCATAATTGTTATGATCATCTTTTTTATGCATTCATTGTTTGCCACTAGAGGGAAAATGATTAATCATAATATACATATTTTTGTTTCATCCATTTTGCTTCATTTCAATATTGTTGAATATTGTTGAAATATTTTTAAATATTTTTTCATATTTTCATGGTTTTCATCTTTTGAGGAAGTTCCGAGAAATAATATTTTCAAGAATTTCTGGAAAGCCTTTGAAACTTTCAAAATATCGTGCGACTCGGAAAAGCAGGAACATTTTCATCTTGCGATATGACATAAAAACTGCCGATTCAGCAGATTGCATTTTATTTGTACGTTGTTCTTAGGAAAATGCGATATTGTCGCGGTGGAAAAGTTTAAACGGGGCAGAATACAATATTCATCTATATGCGTTGGAATAGAAAGAAATGTTTCTGGTTTAGTAGCCGCGGCGTTTATCAACCACGCTCTCCTGTTTACATATCTCGTTTGTACAAAGATCAAGAATTAGATTAGAATGAATAAATCCATTACACGCAATTACAAACGTTACAAAAAAGCATTTCTTAATTCTAAAGCATTTCTTAATTCTAAGTATAATTTTCTTTCATTATAAATAAAAAATTTAATTACATTAATAAATTTAATTACATGAATAAATACATTATTCGCAAATTATTATTAGGAAAATTGTGATAATAATTTTATAATTTACTGTGACAATTATATATAGTTATATTCAATATTATATAGATATACATATATATAGTTATACATTCAATATTATATAGATATATTATATATACATATATATATATATATATATATATATATATATATATATATATATACTTACACATTCAAACTTAATTAATTTTAATATTTTGTTTACGACAGATTAGATTGAAATAATTTTATTTTAATCTATTATTATTATTATTATTATTATTATGCAATATCTATTATTATTAATAAAAATATAAAATATGATGCAATATAGACATTAAATTAATAATAATATCTACAAACTATGTATACGAGTTTACCTGATAAAGATATCTTGACATAATTTCAAGATTTTTTATTATTACATAATACACAACAAAAAATTCGAATTTATTTATTTATTTATGAATATAATAAATAAATAAGTTAAAATTCTAAAATTCGCGAATTAAAATAGCACAGTAAAAAAGTTTTTAAAAAATAAATTATAAAGGTATTTGCCATTTGTTCGGAATGACTTTATATTTTTTAAAGTATAAAAATGATAAAAGTTTAAAACTGGCTCCAATTATAGATTATGAATAACAGTATTTACTATCGACACGCAGCGATTTGCGGATAAATGATAGTTTAATCTTTAATTAGCCATATAATTTTTATGTTATGTTTTAAAAACTGTTGCTCAGAATGACAAATATTCACAACAATAAATAAATATAAAGTATTAAAATATCTTACTAAGTATAATATAGAATTTTAATAAACCAGCTGTCTCAGCAAAACACGATTAATATATGAAAATTGCGGTTGGTTCTGTCTCCGAAATGATAAATTAATGTTTATTAAGCATTGCTAGAAAATGATGTCAATTTATAATAAGGAATTCTGCAAGCTCATGTAAAATTTTCAATTATTTTCGCGTAAGCACCGTTATCCCAATCGTTATTTCGTTGTCATAAACGTATTCACGCGTTAGTGGTTTTTGCATACGTAGAGAATTTCATGTGGATTATTACGTTTATTTATTCGGTGGAGCTAGCTAGGTGACCTGCCATAAAACAATATTTATTTTACATTACACGCAATGTGCTTCCCAACAATTTTTTGCAGTATTGTGTTTTGCGTGTGTAAATCTACTGTATATAAAAGGTCTAAACATGTGAGAAGTATATGTTATAATTATATAATAAATTCAATTATATAAATTCAATTATATAATAAAACAAATTGGACTTTATTTTGCAGTGAAATATAAAAAATTGAGATACTTAAAAAATTAGTAATTACAATATACAGTCTACTTTATCAGTATCAGTGATATTTTTATGATTCAAGATATATTAAAGATATAATGTTAAATAGAGAATTTTTTAAATTATAATATGATATAATAATGTGATATTTCTAATCATTGAAGTATCAAGAAATTGTTTATTGTTCCAATATTTCTCAATGACTAACTAAAGTATTATTGTATACTTGAATATTGTAAAAAAATGATAATATTTTAACGTGCATTGTACGTAATTAAATATAATATCTATTATTATAAACTCTCTACAAGCAGAAATTTTTCAGCCATTTTATAATGGACGAATCAGAATTTTCTGGTTAAATTTATTAAAATTCTGATTGAGACAATATTTCTGGTAAAACCTATTAAAATTCTTATTTTTCCCAAACTAATTATATCAGCCAGAATTCTATCAGTTATCTCAATTAGAATTCTAGTAGATTTAGCTAGAAAATTTTGATTCCTTCATTTTCCACCAAAATTTTTCAGTATGTCCCAATTAACTTCGTAAAAAAATTCTCCCTTCGAGATTTGTCACGTTAAATTACTTTCTCACGAAATTTCGTTTCTCACAAATTGAGAGTTATTCACGAGTAGGTTCATCACTGAAAGCATCTCGCATTTCATCCGTATAAACTTCAGTTCGTCCCTCTTTCCTCATCGCGATATTGTGTGCTCGTCGAATCGCGAAGCCTTGTTTTGTCGTGTGATATCCGAAGTTTATTTTCGTGCCCTCTCATTCTGCCAAAATGAGGCACGCCGCGGAAATTAAACTCGAGAATAATGAGTTAATTTGAGCTCGCGATTAGTTACTCCACTCCTGCCGAATGGACGCTCGACTAGAGTTTCGCGCGTGGAATTGCATCGAATTTTTCAACTGTAGTAAATGCTTGTGGCAGAAATGAAATGGAGCATAATGATATAATGATAAAGATTGTACATAATTAATCTTCTTTCCGAACTTCCTTTCAATTATACTAATATCGTTCTAATATTAATAATTTATTCATTTACATACATTGTAACGTCTTCTTCAAAGTATGGAAATTTAAATATCTTATTGTACTTTTTTTTTAAATATATACAAATTATCAATTCCGCGAAAATAAAGTCATGAAAATTATTAAAAAAGAGAAAGGTAATGTAAATGTTTTCTTTTTATTTTATTTTATTTTCCAATAATAATGATCTGAATAATTTATAAGAAATGTATATAAGAATATTTAAGCATAGAGAGAGAGAGAGAGAGAGAGAGAGAGAGAGAGAGAGAGAGAGAGAGAGAGAGAGAGAGAGAGATTCTATTATTATATAACTCAAATAGTCTCGTTATTTAATGCAACAACTATTGAGTTTCCGATTATATAGATGTTTTGCAAGAATGTCAGAAAGTTAATACTAGAGTAACTAAGTGTCTTCCACTTCGCTACTGCTGAACACTTCGCTAAGCTGAACCCAAATCTACATGCGTAGAATATTTTGGCGCTATCTTCATTATTCTATGCCTGCTTACGTCAGCTACAAGAATGCGAATCTTCGTTGAAGAAGCCGCATGATTTGCGAAACTTGTCGACAACGTACATTCCGAAAATTCCGCCTCGCGAAATTTCGTTTCGCATAGACCTCCTTTCGTGCTCGTTGCGATCAGGAGTTAGAGAGAGATTGAGGAGGAAAGGTAACCACTATTACGGCACACGCAAGGAGTTAATTAGGTCTTGAAGTAATCCTTTGTTCCATTTTAGTTAATGGGACTACAGTTGTAACAGAGTCTCATAAACAAAGGCGTGTATTATATTAACGTGAAACTAATCACGAAATATCATGTCTTCGTCGAGATGAAACCAGTATTGTCGATCGTGTTATTGTTATCATAATTATTATTATATAGAGACTTAAATGCAATTCTTGTGATGAATTTATTAACGAATGAATTATCGAACTTATAAAGTGTTAACATATATAAAATACATTATATTAGCAAAAAAATAGAAAACAGATTCTTTAATAAATTTGACTTTTTCGTAACAAATGTGTTTTTAATTACTATCTTTCTTGTATATAATTTTGTATTTTGTAATACTAAATATATTACAATATATGTTGCCAGACATATCTTAATCAAATTTTTATTAAACAAAAAGAAATGTGAAATTAATTAAGAAACAAAACTTTGTTATTCATACTTCGCAATCAATATAATTTTAGAGAACTTTTGTTTTTATTATAAAATAGTTTTGTCGTTTACAAAAATTAAAATGAATTGAAATTTTTGAGAAAAAAAGATTGATGTTATTTTATCAAATTTTTCTAAAAAATTATTCACATGTATTGATAAACTAAAAAATTAAAAAGAGATATTCTAATAAAATGAAATATATAAAGATTCAAAAATCTTCCCTTAAAAACGTTTGCAGAACCTAAATATCTCAAAATTTAATAAAGTTGAAGAATTAATTTCAAACTATTGGGAGTTAAGAAACACAAGAGATTAATTAAGAAAAGAATCATAAAAGAATTATTAAAGAAACATAAGACGATAAAGCTTTGCTATCAAACACGATTCTATGATCTTAACTTTCGAATAATATTTTATACAAAAAAATTACTTTATAGTAGAAAATATCACTTAAGAAATAATGATAAAAAACACTTATAAAATGTGAAATGCACATATATTTGTACATGTCATATCGAATTGCGTAGATGAGTGTGAACGAAACGCTGCGTAAATTTCGGCAAAAATTATAATATTTGTTATGAAAAATCGCAGATTCGTTAAAAATGTGATAAGCCGACAATTATCAGTTTTATGTTTTAATCTATGGTCTGATTTGTAAAGTTGTTCTATGATTTTATATAATATTACATATAACATTATACTAATAACTATACTAATAACTATATATATAACTAATTACATGTTAAACTTCATATAACTACATACGAATACTACAAAATTACGTAACCGTGCATTAGAAACTTTATAAAGAACCAAGGTTAATATCGCATTTACTCCATTGTTAGCTTGGCCTTCGAGAAAATGATTCTCTCATTAAGTACAAGAAAAATTATCGTGGATCTTATATCACTTTTAACATTCAACGCATTACTTCCGGGTAACTTTTAGTAAAAAAAAAAAAACCGGAAAGTAATTTTTTGCCTGCAATAGCCATCTATACTCTTTAATCGTCCTCTTCTTCGCGAGTCAAACAATTCGCGTAACGGGGAACATCGATAATTAAAGTCATGGATAAATGTTAAGGGATCGCAAGAGCACTCACGATCCTTGAAATGTGGCTCTTCAGCTGGTCGTGTACACGCGCCTTTAATTAAAGCTATCCGCTTCGTTTCGTAGTGCTGATAAATAATTGTTTGCGAAAGTAGTCGACGGTCGTATTATACTTACTCGCGTTCCTTTTAATTTGCGCTTGTTCCATTACTCCTAATTCGTTCGTGTGCAACGTCGAATTCGTCGACGACGGCGGATATATCGCCAGAGGGTGGTATAAATGGGACGCGGGATTGGAGAGAGAGAAAATGAAAGAACTAATTCTACTTTTAATTTCTTGAGATTTCCACTTCGGAGAGGCAGCCGCGGAATCGATAGCACTGCCATTTTTGCTTCGTATTGGATCGGCTGTAATTAAAAGAGATTCCTGGCTTTACCCTCGATGTTTTTCTGGAATAAAATCGCAGCTGGTCCCGTATATCGGGTACATTTGTCCGTCTAACTTGTTCTTACAGATGACTCCGCAAGAAGTCTGTGCACTTTCCCATTTATAACGGATTTAACTTTAACAAATACTTTCTGATTTATGCCCAATTTAATTTTTATGCGCAAGCTTACAGTTTAATTGAAATTTAATACAAACTTTTGGAAAAATTTATATCCGCGCGTAATCTTCATGAGAAATATATTTATTCAATTTCAGGAAAATCCCACGAAAAATGGGATTTATATTGAATTTACTAATAGATGAATAAATCGTAAATAGATTTTTACAACAGGCAGAAATCCTATACACGATTCATTTAGCATCTTTGTATTAATAAATAATATAAACAAGAAATAAATAAATCCCATAAATCTCATAAAAGGATAATTTCTTAAAAATGAATTTGACAAAATATTCTCATGCGACGAGCTATCGCATGATATGAATTAACAGAATAATGAATAGTAGTTAATCAAGAAATTCGACACGCAACAGAGAGCTGGTATATGTCTTGCTTCGTAATATCGCGTTGGCATGTCCAATAAACAAACAAACACGAGATAAAACGATATTCCAGCCTCTCATCTCCTTGGAGACTTAAGACCAAGGAATATGTCTGCGAAGTGTTCTCACTTTCGCATCTTCTCTAAAGTTAAAATACAAGAAATACTAGCATTTCTAGCGTGTACTAGTTGTGCAAGTAATCTCGAGATTTGCATGGATTCTATGCCTTTGCGGCGACACGTGTTACGGATATGCGACAGGAGGGCATATTACATCCGCGCGAAACGCAACGGGAATAGTTTCACAGCAGTGCAAGCGAATTGTTCTTACGCTTATCTTTCCGCTGTCCCGCCGCAGAGAAATATCGCGTCACATGACGTTACATTCACGCAGTAATTATATAAACTATTCTGTAGATAATGATAACATATTTTACGCGATCTCGTTCCTGATTTCTCTGTCATAAATTTAATTCTCTCCCTATCCTCGTCGCAAGTTGGAAGATTATGCACACCTCTCAGAGCAACGTATACTTTTCCTCTATCACAGCTTATTCCCTTAAATTAGCTGATTTGAAAAATTTGTTGGGACGCTTGCACTGTTCACTGCCGGCTCACAGCTTTCAATATTTCATATCTCGTCGCTTGAATTAAGTTTTCCGGAGTCAACCGTTCGTATATCTCTCCAAATGAACAAATAGACACAAATCCAAATCAATATATCCCTTTCGCGCTGTAACGCGCGTTGCTATGTGTGCTTCACTACACGTGTTTTCCTGTTTGCATTCTACGTACATCTCGCCAACAACAAAGTGTTGTTTGAAGCTTAATTAGAAGCATTAATATGGATAAACTGAAAACCCTTCCGCCATCGAAATCCTTTCCGGGCCATCCTGAAGGATTTGCATGTTGGCCATTTGCCGACGAACGAAGACGCTCTTCCTCCTTCTTCTTCGCCCATTGGATTTTCCACCTTTCCTTCCTTTTCGACAATGTTCGGATTTAGTTTAAGACCCCGTAGATTATACTAGCGAGATCCTGGCTCTTCGAATGTCCATATTACGTCTGATGAAGGAATTAGGGAAACATATTACGGTGTTATCTCGCGATGTTGCGACAACGAGAAAATGATCTACGTCTTTTCTTAAAACGTACGTAATCGTAATACAAAGGTGAGTACAAAGAAAAGGAGAATATGGAAAAGAATCTCGTGCTAATTATATAGAAAATTGTCCGGTGAAATGAGTTATGTTTTCTAATAATTTCATATAATGCAGCTTATAATATGGTGAATAAAAAATGTATAGATACAATGAATAATTTTTAAGCTATAATATATCAAAGATATAAAACTTGTGCTTATCTTTGATACATCATAGTTCAGAAACTATCTATTGAACCTTGTGTCTGACATCTTCTGACATTTTTTGTTTATCACATTATATATACTATATTACATGTGAAAACTAATTCATTTCACCGAAATTTAATACAATTAATGAGAGATTCTTTCAAAAATTTAAAAGCCTGAGATTTTTCTCTACCGATTTGTACAAAGGCAACAAATTACAAGACAAATGTACACTTCTTTATTATGATTTTTTTTGAACGCGAAAAAATAACGTGATATAACGATGTCACAGTTAATGGAAAGAAGGATTAAGGAAAACTTAATTCGCGAAGCCATGTAGAACGCATCTTAAATAGGTCTTAATCCGTTGAAATGGCGAGGCGTGTAAATGCAGCATCTAATTTTTTTTTCTTCTTGCCTTATGGAATTTCGATTTAAAGAGTCATACAGTACCATGCTTTCTCTTCAGAGAGGTTGTCCAATCTTCTTAGGGAATATAAAGAGCAAACAAAGATTTGCACAGATTTTACAATTTTTTTCGTCACCCAAAAGTACAGACTCTATAACAGAGTCTGGCAACAAGCGATTTTATCAAAATTCTATAAGAGAAAAAGATATATATATATCCCTTTATATATGTATACTGTTTTACTCTATAATCCTTAAATGAACTGAGACTGTATAAGTTAGAGTAAAATAGTGTATATATAAAAGAAAAGATAGTAGTATCTTCCTCCTTCATACGATTTTGACAATATCGCTTGTTGCCAAACTCTGTTATAGGATCTCAAAAGTAAGAGTTTCAAAATCTAGGAGAAATGAATCTAATAGTGTCTAATTGATCTTCCAGGGAGTCGAGTTGTCGCCGCGACACATCTGCGTTGCGTATGCACCAATTAACTAAGTCGGAGCGCGGTCGTAAATACGCGCAAATGAATTGTCGCGACTGTATGCACACGTTAAACGCAAAATTGTCACAATTGTCACGATCCACCTGTCGCATTATCTGCGTTAGGATGTTTCGCTAAAGTTGATATAGGATCGATGTGCTGCGAGAGAGCAAGCGAGAGAGAGAGAGAGAGAGAGGGAGAGAGAGAGAGAGCCATTTATTAATTTCTAGGGCAAGTTTTCTAAGAATGTAAAAATGATAAGTAAAAAAAAAATAAATGGTAACACAAAATAATATTTATAAAATAAAAATAAATAAATGCAAATATAAGAATAAAAATTAAAAAGGTAATGTACAAATTATAAAGGAAAAAAATTAAAAAGTAAAATTTTAACAGAAAAAATTAGCATAAGTAAAGATTAAAATAAATTGCAAGAACTAAACGCATCTCTTGTTGCCATAGATACTGGAAGAGCTCACGCTTAAATGCACTCAACAATTCCGATCCCCTGATAGTAACAGGAAGTGAGAGAGTGAGAGAGAGAACGAGCGACGAAATGCGCTTATCGGTGAGCCCCACTATCGTAATAATCGCTGGCGATACATCGTCCTCGCGGATGTAACTGCGGCAATATCTTCCGAGATTTATGATGTGCGGGTCGTTTATGATGCCTTGGGACTGATAGGAGTTAGGAGATAATTCGTAGCATAGAGGAAAATGAACATTGGTGGCGCAATGAGACAATGTATTATCGAGCAATCTTTCATTCCTTGATCAATTTGATATCTTCGTGACAAAAATATCAACCATGTAACAATTTCTTAATTGACAATTGCGCCTATAGAGAGTTTTCTCTTTGGTTTAGCTTTTAGAACATTTTTGTCAAACTTTAAATTAGTCTATTAAACTAAATAATCGCATATAAGTATTTCATGTTTATTCTAATGAATTCATATAATTAACGGATTTTAAGAGCGCATGAATAGCATATAATTTATTCATTAAAATTTGATTAAATGAGGGGAAGGGGAGGAGGGCGGCTAGGCAGACGTATTCGCAAATATAATATTATTAAAAAAAAAGCATTATTAATATATAATTATTTCGATTTATTGGAAAATACTTTTGTTTGATCTATATGTAAAAGTATAAAAATTTATGAACGCTGCAGATAATTTTATGCAGAATATAATATTCTTTCTATCATTCCGATCTTATTCGTGTGCAGTTTCCGAAGACACTGCAGTTTCTTGATCCAATAAGAGAATATAAAAAAAGAAAGGAAGAGAAGAGAAAAATGCGATGAGACTATCGCCTAAAATCACTCTCAATACATCCAGTGATCCGCCCAGCGCAACGATATAACGACGAATCAACGAGAATAGAGATAATAACAATCCGACGGGACTTTACCGATCCGCTTAATGATTGGCTGGACTTATCTGACCTGATTTCTCAAGTCGAGAGCACTCAAGCCAATTGTATTCTTCGATAGCGGGAGACGGTTCTCGAGTACTACTGCAATCGTGGCAATCAATCTGATTACTTCTTTTCCGTCGTGTCGACGTAATTGCAACGAATTCTGCAATCCTAAGAAACGCTACTGCTTATGAATTGCTCTTGTGTGAATAAACCGCTAATTACACCCATTTTCGCACACGTACATTATTTACAAATTATATTTCCAGATTTCTCTTTCCTTAAGCTTCTGAAGCTTCAAAATATATAACATAGTTATTAACTAAGTCTGTAAGACCTATTTAATTTATGTTAATTAAAAGGCATTAAATAATTTCAAGAAATTAAAATAACATAATTTGTATAAAAAAAAAATAAATGCTAAGTTTATTTTAATAATTCAAATTTGCAGATGTATACTGAGAAAAATTTTAGGTTGAACGAACTAGAATATTCTGTCTCTGTGATTATATCAATCAAAATTCTGATTATTTTAATTGAAATTATAATAGATTCAACCAGAAAATTCTAATTTGTCCATTAATCAGAATTCCAATTAATGCGACTAGACTTTTTCCAGGGTAAAATAAAGATTATAATTCAGTAAGTTCAAGAGATCCATCGTCAGCTTCGAAGATTTAAACACCGATATATATTCTTTAAATATATCAGTAACTTAATGCATAGACGCGGTGAAGCTCATTTAATTTTAAATTTGCCTCGCAGCATGTTACTTTTCCTGTTATACATATTTACATATTAAAATCAATTTTGTTGTTTCATATACTTATTAATGAGAATCAGTCACTCATGTAACACGTGCAATAAATATTACATTTTTATTACGTACTCAATATTCAATTTTATCTTCAATTAATTATCAAATAAAGTTATCTTTCAAGAAGCGCATCGTAGCCCTTCATGTAGGGTACCTAATTTAATACTAAAGAAATCGATAAGAAACGATTTAGTTCTTGCGAAAACTACATTTCACTCGTACGTGACCTAAATTATCGATATTCGACTATTCAAAATTTCAAAAATATCTTCATTATTAAAATTTTTGTTTAAAACAAACTGCGCGATAAATATCTAGATATTACTGTCATTCGGTTGATCTATGTTGATGACGAAAATAATTAATAAGATCAATTTTCGACAAAATTCGCGGTCAGACTATTGTCGAGACTTCCTGCGAGAAGGCAAACACGAAGAAATAAGTATCCGTATCGAAGGTTGGTGCATTGTATTTCTGGAGTAAATTGGGGAGGAAGATTCCGAGAGCCGCCACAATCATGGCAATCAATCGTGTTCCCTTTTCGCCACCTCTTTGTGCAATCAGAGCGCGCTTCATGCTCGGCCGGCTTCCCCGGATACCGTTTCTTCCGTCAACGTGTCTCGCGATTTTCGCGGCACTGCCGAAGAGCCGGAGTCGGGATTTCCTGGTCTAAGTTGGCTAGGTTGGACTATCGTCGTGGCCGACGTGCCAAAACTGTAAATCGGCGGTCCTTCGATTCAACCGGAAGACCATTGCCCGAGAGAGGCAAAATGAAGAGAGAAGCAAAGTCCTGAAAGTAGATGGTCATCCGATGAAAACTAATCTGCTCCTGCTTTCACGAGGTGGCGAGTTACGGCAGGATTTTGCTTGTCAGAAAGAAGAATCCAGATGCTTTCATCTAAGGCATTTGCATGAGTTAGTTCATCTTTGGGAGAAAAGTTCTCGAACTTTTCGACTTCATCCTCTTTATGACGTCTCAGAAATCCTCACCGATCTCTTTGATAAAAATTCGACGTAGACTCTACATTATAATTGGTGATATTTTTCGACTAATTGCGTGAACAAATATTATCTGAAGAGACTTTTTCAACTTAATCGGCAAGTCTTAGCCAAAATAATAGGCAATAGTATATATTTTTCCTTCTTCTGGAATTCATTTATCTGCATTATTATCTATTAGTTATCGGCATTGCATCAGTTTAAAAAATTCTTGAACCAAAGAATACAGCAAATGCCATGTATATATTTAATTTTTCAGTTAAATCTTTAAATAATGATCAGGTGCCAAAACTGTATATGAAAGTTCTAAAATTACAAAAATGTTACGAGAAAAAAAGTTACAAAATATAAGAAAGATCAAGTTCATAAGAAAGATTAATTTCAAATTAATCGAAGAATTTTGAGGTAACGAATGATCAGTGCAGATATTCACTTAACACAACCTGCATTCACTTCTCCATTGTGTTGAAATGCTTCTTCTTGGTTTGTGTTTACATAGTCGGATAACCGCAAACGCCGGCGTTAATTTACCAAATTCAGGGTAGACAATGGGCAGCTCGTTTAGGATCATGCGGGAAGAACAATAGCACTTAGTCGACGATGAGGTTGGAAGCAGCTTGTCTGTTTAACCCCTCAGTTATATTGCTTGTACTATATACACATATATAAGCTTTGGAACATAAGTATCCATGCCTTCGTAAAGTGATTATGTGCATATTACTATCTATCAAATATTATTTGTTAATTAAATATGATTGAATATGTTTTATAAATGAAGAAGCTTTAATGTCGAGTAATACCATAAAAAGGAACCAATTGGGAATCAGCGTTGTAAACAGTGCGCTAATTAAATAAAAAAAATTAATTAATCATATTTAACATTATTTACATTAAAAGATTTAATATTATCAAATATGTATATTATAATTATAATTTATATTATCTGCCTTTTTATTTGTATTTTTTTTCTTATAGATATAACTTTACTCAATTATTTTCTTTTGCTTTTGGGACCTACATAGTTTATTCTAACTTGAATTACATTCAAACAGTATTTATATAAATAAGATAAATAAGATAAAAACTTAAATATAATTTCTAAAAAAGTAAAAAACACACTTGATTTTATATTTTACTATTGTAAATCAGTATCATTTTGGAAAATATGTGTCACTTTATCACAAAAACATTTTTCTAAAACAAACCACAATCATTTCTCTAATAGATATTTTATTTGCGTATATTTGTAACGAGCCGAGAATACGATAAAAGAGAGATAATCTTGACGACTTCCATTGCATTTTTCAAACGTTTAACTTTCCCGATTTTCTGCGACAATAAAAATTCGTGTTATCTCTCGCGTGAAAATCATGGCGCGACACCCTCCTCCCAAGCTGTCTTTTATTAACCGTCTGAAGATTACGGGGGTTGTGTACTGATAAGTTTGTATAAATGCGACATTTTGAATGTGTCGCGAGCCATGAGCTCCATTGTAATCTTGTTGTCGGTCGTGCTGTATTCAAAACTCCGGACATTCCTCTTCGTCGCTTGCGCTGAAATGCGCTTTTGATAACAGTTCAAAGCTCGTCCCATCTCGCCGCTCTATTCTCATGAAAGGTAGACATCGTCGATTTAAAGAAGTTTCGGTTCACTCATGCGAACTGAATGGAAAGTCGACCGGATGCTACCGCAACGATTGCGGAGTATTACCAAGTGCGTTCGATTTTTCATACGTCTTGTCATTCTTCCACGCGCCATTCGCATTTCGTTCATCAGTCGCGCGCGAATATTTATAATTCGATAATTAAGAAAGTTATTATTAGAGGCAATTGAAAGGAAAAAGAATTTTTTATTTCAACACTGAGAAAAATGTTTGGTTGAAAATGGACAAATCGGAAAATTCTGATTATATCAATCAGAATTCTGATCATCTCATCAACTAGAATTTCAATAGATTTCACTAGATAATTTTCTACAATCGGAATTCTGATTGATATAATCAGAATCTTCTGGTTTGTCTATTTTCAACCAAACTGGATTTTTTTTTTCTATTAAAAATTCGCACGTCAGAAGATTGAAAAGGGAACATCTCTTAAATTTGAATAAATTTCTTAGATTTCTTTCGTTTTCTAGAGAATCTCTCTGTGTAAGTAATAACAAATTCACGAAGATATTGATTTGTGGAACTGAGAATCTGTGAAATCAAGGTACCGTGGAATTAAGGATTCCTGAAACACTATATCTATCCCCGATGTACCCAGGATTTATGAAAGCGAGGACTACAGGAACCAAGGATCCGTGGAATGAAGGAACTGTGAAACCAAAGATTTATAGTACCGCCTATGTACTTTATGCAGGTACATTTTTCTCATTTTGCGCGAATGTGATTTACTCGGTGGTTTGCGAGAAGTCATTAGCCACGTAACAAATAGCGAATTGCTTATACAGACTGAAATAAAGAAAGCGAGTTCTGTGAGTAAGAAAAATATATATTTCGCTCCAGAAACTTTATAAACAGTGCGCGAGATTTAATTATTGCCGATCAAATTCCTGAGTGGAACAATTGATTTCGCGATTAGCGACGCTTCTATTTATGTTGCGATTTCCCTCTTAAGGAGCCGTAATTAGAATTTCATGTTTGTAACGACAGTTTACTCTTACCGTTCCACGAAGTCGTAAAAATAGAAGTAATTACATTATAATCAAATTACATGTACACGGAAAGAACAATTTTACTAAAGTATTTAAAAATTAAAGTAAATTTGAAAATAATTTTGTTAAACTAACAAAATAATTATGTAGGAAACTTAAGCATGATGAATTATTACTAAAAGTTTTGACATTCATAACAATCAGCTACATAAATTATTTTGAGCAACAAAATTATTTTCAAATCCGTATCTAGCTACACTTTTAAGTTGTCGTTCTTTCCTTAGTTTTGATAATTTTTAAAGAGATAATATTATTTTAAAAAGAACTGCATTTCTTGAACTGCAACTTGCAAAAAATGTCACACATTTTTTATCGTCTTACTTATTTTCAATATTTTCAATAGATACAAGTAGAAACAAAATACAAGACTTAGACGTGTTTTATCCGTAAAAAATAATTTAAGTAAATGTACGTTCCAAGTCATATTTTTTTATCAACACCCTCCGATCTAATCTTCGCTTGCTTACAGCCTGCTTTCCATTTTCGGCTTCTCCGTCACTCTTCAGAAACGACGGAGATATTATTAAAATTTTCTCACTATCGATGGAATTTCAATAACGACTGTCAAAGCAGCTGTCGCTGGGTGCATTAATTCTATGACGACGGGAAAGTTGCGCGTACCGGATTGCAGTAATCCGTAAACGGTCGCGTCACGAAAAATCACGTCGTCGTTTTGAAGTGAAGCTGAAACGTGTCACAATTCCCTTCAAGACGCGGCTTTTCTAAGCACTATCGCAAATGGAAGATAGCGAACCGATAAATACTAAAAGTAAACCCTGACAAGGCACGGTTGAGCGTTATTACATGAAGCTTGTTATCGTGTAGATAATACTAGTTAAACATTGTAGTTCGCAATACTTCACTGTTTTATGTAATAGGTGCTCTTAAATTATTTTTCTTTAATAATGTAACATTTTAGAAAAAACCAGAGAGTGTGTTGTTAGACAGTGATAATCGTTACGTAAGAAGTAAATAATTTTATTCGAGTATTGTTCGTGGGTAAAGAATAATACAAAACGATAGAGGATGGAAAAGCTTGTCAAGCGACGATGTGAATGCAAAACTAGGCCGATATTATTATAATGAGTTTTCGAATGACGTCGGACGCCTTGCTCGCGCTCGAAAACTCGCCGAGCAAATAATAATGGAAATAAAGCACGCTCCCGGCAGTAATAACTTGCAGTCTCCGAGAGATACCCGAGAACAGAGTGCGCGTTAGGCGACTAGCGTCGGGAAAAATGGAAAATCCTGTTGGATTTAAAGTGAAATAATGGACGACGCTCTCATATGCTGCGAGAACGTTTCGATGCCGACTTTTCGTGCTGTTTCGAAAAAAGAGGAAGCATCGGAGATAGAAATATTCTCTTAATGCTACGACGGACTACGGCATGCACGCACCGGCGAATAATAATTTTAATTAAAAAAGGCAAGAATGAGCTTTATAACACGCAGTTGAAAAAGTAATTTTCGGATAAGCCACCGCGCTCGTCGACTTCTGTCGCGACGGCTTACACAGCGCCAAATTGTGCGTTAATTAGAACAAATTAAAAATAGCACTAGGAAACTGATCGGAAGAAACGAAGTTGGTGAATGAATCTTGCGTCTTTGCGCCATCGTGGCTATCGTCTACTTTCTTTTTATCACTTTTTTTTAATTTTTCACTACGTCAGGTATCGATTATGAAGAATTCTTGCCTATCCTGCAGAACCTGTTTTATTTAATTATAAAAGAATGCAACCTGCCGCGACGGCATGCGAGCGCAGCAAATAGTTTCACCCTTTATTCACAAAATTATGAAATACTCCGAAACTCTCCATTTGTCGCATCAAATTTTCCATAGAGAATTATTCTGCAACTTTCTGCATTATGTGCAAACTTCTAAATTCGCCTTTGTGCCTCCCTTTAGTTGCAGATTTTTAGCGAAAATGATGACAAAACAAAACTCGATTGCATACCATCATTTTCGACGTGCTTGCAATTTTTGTTTATGTTTTATATCAAACAACAAAGATTTAAATTAAATAGAAAAATATATTTCTGTGAAAAGTGATTGGAATTGGAAATTTATGTTCTCTGTATATAACAACGAATGTTTCATATATATATGAAATAATTCAGTAAGGTTAATATATATTTATATATTTAGCAATTATGATTTTATATATTGTATATTATATATATTTTTATATATATTATAATTTAAATTAAAAATTTTTCATTTATCTTAATTATTTTTTAAAATCATATCTACTTTTTATCGCAGAAATAATTCTTAATTCAGATTCTAACCGCTGTCAAACTGTATTACTTTCACAAATAACATAGAAAAATCTGTAATTTTTTTCATTTAAGAAATACGTATACTACATCCTTAAGTGTATTAGGATTGAAAACGTAGATTGTATGATGAAAATTGGTATATAAATCTTAAACAAATAAAAAAAAAACTCTCTCAAGCTACATAAAATAAAGCAGAAATAAAACTTCCCTGTAGTGTACTGCAAAATGGCTAACTCGTGTACACTGCGATAGTGCAGCGTATAATATTGTCCCTTTGTGTCCATCCAAGCAACCCTTGGGCGTTACTGCCATTTTGCAAATAAATCAGAATCTACAGTCTAGCTACGTTTGTGACAAACAGGAATCAGCGATTTTCTCTAGTGCACCCTCGCGCGTAATATTATACTTTTACTCTCAAAAATATCGATCGATGTGTTACAATTACGATTCATATTCAGAATTTATTAATAAAAATGCACACTTTTCTTTCTGAAATTTTGTAACTATATATAATATTAACTGTACGATAAATACGTTGATATCGCTATAAACGTATTCTGAATAGTAATACGAATCTAAATGTGTAGTAAGACACACATATTTATTTGATAATTTCACATTAACCAAACAAAAATAGTTATTATGGTAAGAACAAACATATATTGGAAATTTAAAATTTTATCCTTTTTTACGTATTTATCCTAGAATGCTTTGTAATAAATTTGTGATAAACTTTTTATGTGTATATAAAATGTGCATCATAATAAAATACGTTTAATAACGTAAAACTATAAAAGTGTTATACATATTATTGAAAACTTAGAAGAAAGTTTTTTAGGTACGATATTATATAAAAACAGACAAAAATGTGAATGGGATAAAAACAGATTGTAATTTAGCCCCATGAAACTTTTGTGAATAATAAAGGTTTTCCGGCTGTGTAAAGATTCAAACCGACAGAAAGGTTTTCCTCGGTACAAGACCACCTATTCCAACATTTAATGGAAATGTAGCTTCATTAAAATATGTATCAGACTACAGAAACTTTCATTCGTCATATAACATTTGCGAGATAACTTTCACCCACGATGAAAAACTGAAATCTGGGAAAAAAGTTTTTGGCAAAATGAACTGTTCAAATATTTAATGTAAATGTTCGATTAAAATTCCAACCAAACAAACTTTCTGTGTATGAAAAAAAACTCATTAGATAACTCATACGTGTTGGAAAAGATTCAATTTAAAAAAATGCGTAGTTCAGTCTCATATTCGACGTATAATCTCTATTGAACTTTTAATCTGTCGGAAATCATTTTTCCTTATAATGAAAAAATTACTAAAAAATTATGTTTTTAGAAATAATTCTAACAGAAAATAATTCTAAGTTTCGATCGACGAAATATTGCGCACAAAATTCATAGCTGATTTTTAATATCAGAAAATCAACATCATACAAAATTCAGATCGCAAAAAAATATTGACTTGACCATATCAAACATTCTGCTGTTTAATCTAGAATGTATATATGTGACCGAATTAAAATTTCAATTTATTTAAAAAACTTTTTCACGCAATGATAAAATTCTTACGTTATTGTTTCTTGTTAGAAAAAAATTACGAATGTGAAAAGAGATATAAAACTAATGTCATGAGAATGGAAACTTGCCGTATTGTAAAAATTTTGAAATATATTTATACTCAGAAACAAAACGTTTTGTTGTATAGTCTTGGTTCTAAAGTAAATTTGCGATTCGCATTACACGAATTATAAATCACAATGGTGGCACGGTTGAAAGATAATGCTAACATTCGAAACGCGAGACGCATTCGCGGGAGTTCCTGGCACAGTCTCTAGCCCGTTTCGACCAGAGTAATACATCGCTATTTTAATCTCTTGGGTGCAATACGGGCACGCGATATACGCGGACCACGCGATATTGACGAATAAATACCGGAATAAACGGTGCTAGTGCTCGATGCTCGATTAAGGGACGAAATTGGAAAATTTGGCCTGTGGCCATCTCGTGAAGAAAATCGTGGGATACTGTTTCGCCACACGCGATTGGTTTATCAGGTTTTTTTTTTAAATTTATATCACACTACCATCGCACATTTCATATCTCTTTTCACATTTATAACGTACGTCCTGGCAACGTGTTTTCTTTAAGCATCAGATATTGGCAACCATTAACCGACATGCCAGTTATTTCAATATCGAAATATCGAATATACATTTATATTAATTTGATGCACAATCACTACTGTTAACGATTTCTTGTTACATTTTTATTTGATTTAGTCAAGTGCTATTCCGAATATTTGCTCAACATTAGATTCAAAACGCGATATAGATTTTATAGAGACATTGAGATAACCATTTCAGCTATATTTTGCGCTAGAATTCTTTCTTCTTTGTTCGACTGTAACCTTATTAGAGGGAACAAAGACTTTCGATGCTTTTTCAGAAGTCGTCGAGCTAATTTGATAGCCTATCGCTATTCTTGTTGCGAGCGATCCCTATAAATCGCGGACGGACTCGAGTTTACGAAAACGATTCGAGGTGAATTTATCCCACCGTTGCTGGTGACAGTATCGATTGCAAAACTTCGAAAACTACTTAAAACTTTCTCCGCTATTTTTCTTTCTTCTACAAACTCTTCTTCCTTCTCTCACTTGCTCGATTCGACTCATTTACAGTTACGAGGGATGTTCCTTTTTCGATGAGATACCTATCGAAGTGACTTGCATTACATGTCCGAAACTTCGTTTCCAATGTTCTTACCATGATGTTATTTTTTGGAGTATTTTGCTATTAGTCTACATACATGCTTTTTTCGACAGCTCCAAACGAATCTCTAGGATTTAGGATTAAGGTCAACTTGTATGGAGTCTCTGTTCGAGTAAAATTATTTTAAAAAAAGCTGTATGGAAGCTTTTGCGATGGAATCGCGATACTTTGCCTGGAAATTGGAAATAAGATACCGATCGATTTAATATAATATCAATCACTCAACCTTATTATTCTTAGAGAAATATAATTATATTAGAAGGATATCTGATGATAAAATCGACATCTTTGAATGCGACACTTTATCGTTAAAAAATATTAAAAATAAGATAGTCTTTCTTTTCTTTTCTTTAATTTTTACATAATTAACTATTATGTCATTATAAACATATTGAGTTTTTATACAAATATTAACAATTTATTAAAAATGTATTTATAATCATATTACAATAATATCTTCCGCTCGTACTTTATTTAATATTGATTGCTGTTTCATCGTATCAATTCGTTTTAATAATCTTTATACAAAAAACATTTGTTTTATGTGATACAATTATGTGAATAATTATATATTGATAAATTGATATTATGACATAGCAGTCAGTATCTTATCAATATATCCAATGAGAAATGACAATGAAATCGATGTCGATTCGATGTCGATTCCATTATCATTTCTCACTGAGTATTATCCTGATAATATATATAATGATATGATATGATATATCATTTTGATAATGAAGATTCAAAAAAATTTTACTAGTTTTCTTCTAGTTTTATTCATTTTTTTCAAACATATCCTAGTTTTCTTGTTGTTCTAATCTCACAGAAAAAAAGAAATCTGATCACTTTATCTAAGATAATAAGATATTAGATTGCAAACTTGGGGATTCTAGGATTCCAGAACCTAGTATCTCTCCGAAGTCCAAGAAACTTTGGATCTACATGCAAAAATTTCAGAATTCTTGATATCCATTTTGGACATTAACGAATATATCCTAGAGGACAATGATCAGCATATCGGGCGGAAACTTTATTCCACGCGAGCGCCCATCGAGTTACCCAATTACGCGATACGAACAGATTGTTGATTCCTTTCCTTTCTCATTCTATCTCCATTAAACTCGCGGGACGAGCACGAGTTTGCTTGGAAGAATGGCGAAGGGGAAGGCGAGAGACACGATAAAGCGTTGATGTCGCATCTTCCGGATGTTGCTGATCGCCGATGAAATCGCACACGTCGCCAATCCGGAGCGGCAGGTGCAGTCATACACGTACATGGGACGAACTATTTGGCAAACACGGATTCCAGGTGAATAGCAAATTGTACACGCTACAATGCGCGCACAGAATGAGCGCGCGGCTGCGTTTTGGCGAGGAATGTTAGTTTCTTGTTGAGAAACGTGACTTCTCGTTCTTCGAAGAACAAGAGAAGGGACCTGCTGCATCAACAGACAGGTGTTTGATTCACACGTGATGTATCGAGAGGATCTCAAATGAGAATTTTGACTTATGTTCTAACAAGATCAACGATATAAACTTACGTTATGTGAGCTATGTCATAAATATGATATAATTCCCGTCTTACCAGTTAGAACATCTTGACATTGCGTACACGTTTCGCTTTACTTCCTTTCATCATTCTCTCTATCTTTCCCGATCGCAGTTCAGGGGTGACGCCTTAACCGATTTACGTTGCTATGTGAAATCTGGGGATTCGAAATTGTATGAGGCTTATGAGATATTAGCACAACATTGGTTCTGTGTACACGGGTGTAACGAAATACTATTCAAGTGTCGGCATCGTCAGCTGGTGCAAATATTTCTCTCGCGTCTTTAACACCTCCATTCATTTGCGCCGCACGTTACTCTAAATTAATGTGCCGAATATATTACAAACTTGCTGTTAATTTTAACAAAAAATAGGTTAAATATCATTCTTTCATGGTATTTATATATTTAATATCAAATATCTCAGTCATTTAAATTTTGCACAACGAAATCTAACGAGTATTCTAAATTAAAATATGTCCTTTATTATTATTTTCTAAAGATATAATACTTCTAAAGATTAATTCATAAAAAGATGCATTTTTCACATTTTCAATCATCTATAACAATGCAAGAATTTTTTTTATATTTCAATGTT
>Ga0157363_1000402_pt1 | contig 32809 bp, 12 predicted proteins | sample AttsexASBM1_FD_111477 | JGI IMG/M metagenome (GOLD analysis project Ga0157363, IMG submission 111477) | Fungus gardens microbial communities from leaf cutter ant in Ribeirão Preto, State of São Paulo, Brazil - Atta sexdens ASBM1 | ecosystem: Host-associated > Fungi > Mycelium > Unclassified ... | reverse complement strand
TCGCTCGCTTTGCTAATCTCTCGTGCTAATTGTGACACTATCATCGCAGCACTGCGATGACCGCCGTCAGAGACAGTAGGACAACTCGGTCGTCACACAAAAGCCACATTAAACACGGTAGGCTTTGCTGCATTCGTGCGATACGGGTCTGCATAGGTCTGCATTATCTAGAAACGGAAAATGGGGCACTTTCAGTAATAATTAATCACCACTGATACGCTTATGGCGGCACCGCGATTCGAGAATGCACCTGTGCACGCAATTTAACATTATTTGGACGTCGCTAAAGAATTCCGCGATGGAGAATCAATATAATTCCGGTGCAATCAGACGCATGAATAGCGTTTCGGGACTTCTTTCTGTGTATGGATTTACTCGAGGTATTTGAGACCGGAAGAGAAAGAGAGACGCAATTAAAATCCCAATTAAAGAAGTCCGTGACGGACAACCGTGCCTGGCGAAGTGTAACAAGACACGAGAACAGCTTCATCGTTCGGCAGTTCGCCGTTCGGTAATACGTGTATGTTTATTGAGAGCGCGATGACGGAAAGGTATTATATTTGCATGGCGGAGGTCATTATCGCGCAGCTTAAGTCGCTCCTCTGCTTCGCGTCTCGCGTCGCAGACACCTTGGAGTCACTGGACGACGCGATACCTCCATTAGTCGCGATTCACCCTTCCTTCCTTCCTTCCTTTTGCTCTTTGCTTCCTCCTCGCATTTCCTCGGCTCTGTATTTAACTTGCCTTGCGATAAGGCACATTCGCAGGTGCGCTGTGCACAAGTCTATCATTCCTTGAACAATTCGCGATCGGTTTGGCTTACAATCGAATGCAAAAAATGAACGAATATGGTGACATTGTGTACAAGATATTTCCGACACACGTACGATTTAGCAATATCAGGAAAAATATATCACCGTTTGAGAAACTATATATCCATATTAGGACTTGGTACACTTCTCGGCCGAAAAATACATGCCGAGCCCTGATCTACATTAATAACAAAATTAAATTTTAAAATAGGTAGGTCACAAATTTTTAAAATTCTATATCTTTTCCCTGATTTATAAATAAAATTTCCTGATTTTCAATAATATTTTGAAATATTTGTACTTTTGTCTCGAGAAACCGTTAAATATTTCGTTGAGAGATTTAACATAGCAATGTAAATTCATTTTAATATTGTTGACACTGTATTTTTAATGGTTAAATTAGTATGGTATTCAAAAATGCGTAAGTGTGATGTACGTATATTAATCTTCTTTAAAGCCAAGAATTTTAATTTTCTAGAAAATGTTATAAAATTTCTTGATTTTACTTGATTTTCCTGGCACTATTTTCAATTTCTCTAATAATTCCCTGATTTCCTTGATTTTCAGTTTTGTATCAATCTGATAGGCATAATATGTACCTAAGTTTCAGAGCGAATCTCAAAAGCTCAAATTACCGAGATATCAAAATTAGAATCTTTTAAAAAAGATACCGCAATTTAAACATACAATTATTAACTATTAATTAGCGAATCGCATTCAATACCGCATTCAATACCGCATAAACGGTTCTCACTTTCATTATTTTTCATCCATCGATTTCTCCAACTGTAATAATTGACTTACAAGCTTCCACGGCTGTTAATCTAATATTCTCAGCTTGAAAATAGAAATTTCTATTTTACTGATTAAAATGCGTGTACGACAGCGTATAAAATTATCGGTTTGCGTCGTGCCTAATCGATTTAGTGTTGAATATGGCTATTCATTCGAATTTCAATCTCACATGTTACACACGTATTCAGCTAATAGATTTGCGAATGAAAACTCGAGCGAGATCAAACGAGTGTGTTTGTGGTATTAAAAGTGAAACGTGAATCGACTATCGATATGTGAGTGATTCGTAGTAAATAAGGTAGAGAATTAAAAATTCATATTTCCCACGCAGAATATAAAATATTCAGACAATGTTGACAAGAAAAATGAAGAAAACAAGAAAACACCAGCAATAAAAATATCGTCCTACGTTAAATTACCACGCCACCTGATAAAAATGCACGTCGAGGTTTGAAAATAAAAAATATACGGGGCTTACAAAAAAATAAAAAATTGCTAAACAATTTATAACGTAACGAATGTCGTAAATTTCTCGCAGATATTTTAACGTGCATGTTCGCGATGAATAATATCACGAGCGTAGCAGATTTCCGCAGACACGAAAAATATTTTTAATCAATCATTGTGAAATCTCGAAAAATTAATCGTGAAAGAATTGAACCGGGCAATGAGGGGAAAAATATCGTAACGCAAGACAACTGCCAGAAACAAAACGGGACGAGGATTTACCGAAGAGGGCAGAAGCTGGGCGTTTACGAGGCGCCACGACGACGGCGCCTCATCGATCTGACCAGCCGAATACCGCAGCCACTTACGATATACACCAATTGGGTACCACCGTTACAAAGGATCTACATATCTGCAGAGAGAGAAAACAAGACAGGAAGAACTGCCAATCATCACTGCAAAAAAAAATCACAATCGACCTGTACGTTTTGATATCTACGCGTGGTTAAATCCTTTAAGCCCTGAACTATCGGTCTGTCAACTGTTAAATGACAAAGACAAACGGATTTCGCCATATATCGACTATAGATATAATGTACTATATACCACTTTTATATCACTTTTATATCGATTTACCAAAATATTCGAACAAACCCTTCAAATGCTTTTTACTTTCAAAATCAAGATAAAAGTCGCGGTTACACACATCGCGTGACAAAAGTAATTAGACCACATACCTTTGAACTCAAAAGCTATTATTAAATTTATTGAATTTATTATTAAGTTTATTATCTCATATTTGTGTTATTTATTAAACTCGGAGCACTTTAATAACATTCTATATATATTCTCGGCCGCACCCGTCTGTTAAACTAAAAGGATGTCATTTTTAAACATGAAAAGTGACACGCGGTATCAGTTAAACAAACTGATATATCGATCGTACTTGTCCGACAAGTCGAAATATATTAAGAGTGCCATGCAGCCACATTCGCGTGTTTCGATAGGACGTTCGATAAAAAATAGCAAAATAGCCGGCATTTGCGTGATTCGCATAATATTACAGGAAAAAATCCAGACGCGATAAGCATATTATAATGAAACCCAGGAATTGCAACATAAAAATATCACGATAAGATATTTTCGAGAGAAATATTCTGATACTGATAGCAAAAATAAGCTGCTGATATGAATAATGATTAATGATTTTTACATAAGCTGCCTGAAAAAATGAGACACAGATTTGTTTTTTTTATAATATGATTTGTTCTTTCTATAATATAATATCATCTTATATATCTTCGAAGATGATTATTATAAATAAATCAAATAGATAAAAAAGGATCAAATATGGATCAAATATCTTCTATTTTTTTTTTTACGGTTAAGGCTATATCTTGGTGCTTAATTTATATGTAAATTTTAATATGTTATAACATAATAATTATTATAAATACATCTTCCAGCTATATAAATTGCGTGCTGATTTCAGACTTGAAACGCAAAACTGAAGCTAAAATAATATCATAAATTAAATAGATCGTCAATTTAATAGTGGTGTAAATATAAGCATCTTAGGACACAGTAAAGATCTTATCAATGATTATAAATATAATAATTATTGTAAATACAAATTGGAATTATCAACAAAATTATTTTATAATAATGAAGTTACATTTTATTTGTATTTATATGCGAACGTGCTGTTTCGCGAAAATGCTGTTTGCACGTTTGGTATGAGAACCGCAGCTTAGCTCAGACGGTTGGAGGATACATGCATGGCGATCCACCAACGCCCGTTTACGTTCTCCTGGTAGATTGCTTTACTTGATGGAAACTTGGGCACTCTCTCTCCATGATTCACCGCCGAAGAAACCGGCGCGCTTCCTCTTTGTCTTGCGCAGGGATAACCTTATCGAGATTTACTTGCGAGATCCACCCGACCAGTTTGGCGTGTACCAAATAACACAGATCCCTTCGTATGGATCACTTATTTCATTGAAATCTTGTCTCTCGCGTTCTTCAAAGCGCAGCGATTGGCCTAATCCAAAAATTTGATCAATTTTTTTCTCTTCTTTTTTTCTTCAATCGCATCACATGATAACATTGTTATATGTCCATTCTTGTCACGGCGACACAAGACGTATAAACGCTAAGACTTGTATAAACGCTTATCTAATCACTAGATCATACGATAATAATCACAAAGTCCACTCTTTGGAGCCTGGATTTCATCACGAAGGAATTATGCAAATAATGATTTAACTGCACCGATCATTTTCACGCATAATTCATAATTTTAATAAAAGTCGTTAAGCCCTAACTTATTTCATTTTTATCACGCAATGTGCATTTGCGTTCTGTCTCGATTCCCTCCCTCCCCTCCCAGTCATAGATATGTACATATTTGCAAAGTGAACGATAAGAATGCGCTATTGTGCAAAGAGTGCGTTGTGTTAGCGTGATTCAGTCGATGTGTCTAGATTTGTCACTAGCGCGGAATGTCAACGTGACCGGGGAACCACTGCCGGTAATAAGCGGAATCAGACGTACGCCAACTCGTTCTTCTGACCGCCGGGTTCTGAACAGGCTGATATTGCTCAACAGGTTATTCCCTACGTGGCTTTCTAAACGCGTCGTGTCGTTGACGTCACTTATCTAGTTACTACGAGTGACGGTTCTCAAGTCATAACACTCTTCGCGACAACATCTGCGTCAACAGGACACAATTCGATTACAGAGTCTGTTATCTTCTCGATCGTATTTTCTCTCGAATCATATCTGTATGTTCGCTGCTGTATTAGTCTTGTGTCGCTCTCTTTCGTTATCTTTTAATGATATCTGAAAATTTTCCTTAATCTGCAAAGACGAGGCGTATGAGAAGTACTGTGTTGGAGAAGTGTCCACTTCATGCTCGCCTAGTAATATCTCGGCGTTGTCGAACATTGCGCACATCCCTCAGATCCGCGCGCGCATATCACTACGTTGAAATTACTCACCTCAAAAGCGTCTGATCACATTCCTTTTGAATCTACTGCACTGCGACTATCGGAGATTTTAATGCGATCGTTAGAAACGCAGCTGAAATTTTTGTAACGAGAAATCAAAATTGTGTTATAAATATATAGCTGTTGAAAAAATGAAATTAATTGATTTTTGCCGCCTTATAGAAGTAGAGTAATCCATATAGGATTTTACAATCTCCAATACTAGGCCAGTACTGACTCTCATAATTCAGGTACTGATGCAATATTGGCAAACTACAGATCCATTACTGACTAAGTACTGGATAATAACTTGAGCCTAGCACTGGCTAAGTACTGAATGATAATTTGAGCTCAGTACTGACAGATAATAGCTCAATCATTTGCCAGTGATGACCTAGTACTAGATTGACAGAACTTTTGCCGTTTAGTTGATAGTTAACACTGGCAAAGCGTTGGTTTAATTGTAACTACTGGCGATCGTGTATGGGAATATTTTTTTTAATGATTAAGTAATTATATTGGGTTGTCCGGAAAATTCGCCGCAAAAGATTTAAATTTAATAAATGTATACTACAATAAAATTTAAATTTTCTTTTGCGTTTCAATTTTCCTTCAAAATCGGCACGAACTTTCCGGATAATCTAATATATATAGATAATGTGTGCGTGTGCGCGTGCGTGTGTGTGTATGGGTGAGTGTGTGTGTGTAGTGAATGAATAAAATTTTATATATTAAAAAAAATCTTCTGTTAGATACCAAAAGAATAATGATAACCCCATTCCTTAAGTTAAATAACATTTTGTTATTTTTAATTTCCAAAATGTAAATCAATCCATTTCTATGATTAGTTTCAAAGTAAATAACATCCAATTAACATCCAATTATGTATTTAACAAATAATAATAAACTAAGCGAATTTGAACTCATTAGTGCGCGCATGTTATTGAATTAGTGCATATTAAAATTATCATACATTGATTTAATCTAAGTGTAAAAATGCAATCATTCAAATTATAAAATACATATTTTATTTGAAACAATAAAATGTATTTCACGATTTAAGTGTTTTATATTAAACACATATTTTTATAGCAATTTGTGTACGACTACTTTAATGCACCGAATGCATCCAATCGAATTTATAATAAGTTTGAATAAAATTTAATACATATTCTTAAGTTTAATTCATATTCTTAAGTTAAATTATTTAACCTCATTGTTTCAGTTAAATATTAAGTAGGAACAATGACGATCTATAGAAACAATTAAAAATAACTCAAATTATGAGTATAATTTGAATTATAAATTTAATAGTATAAGATGAACCTAAATCTTGTATATTTTATAATTTACGATCCTCTATACGTGATTCCTTTCAATTCTCGATGTAGAGAACAGATTATCTTTCACAGATAGCAGTTCGATACACCTAATCAACCGTAAAACTGTGAATTAGCCACGAGCGAATAATCCGTTTACGAATCGCGTGAAAGGAGATCATAAAGGAGATCCTGCGATAATGCCTTTGCGTCGAAAGTTTGATCAGCATGACTCGACTCTAAATCAGATCGACGAACGGGATTTCGTTATACGGTGTTCCATCAAGATTGGACATACTTTCATGTGTATATATATATATATATGCAGACGTGTGTAAGCGAAGCGGTGCGCCGGCGCGTCATGGGAAGACGACCGCACAACCGCCACGAATTTGCGAATCACTTCCTCGCCGGAGATACTGCCTTACTACGAGGTTCGCCAATTCGAAGGCCTGACGGTATTTCTGAGCCCTTCCTTCGTACATCGTCCGCGTACATACAAACGCGAATATTACACACAATGACGTTCGCGCCGCCGCGTCGAGCTGCGTCAATATCTTATCGCGAAAATGACGGCGACGCAACGACAGAGACAATCGCGTGACTGATTAAAGGAATGGAAACAATTTTACACAATGTGCAAAAAAATGAGAAGCGACTCCCATGGACTTGTCGACCGATTAGACATGGCCAAGACTTCTTCCATGAAACATGGCTCGCACGTCTAGTGCTTTCACTTATATACTCGATATCAGAAGCAATTTTTATTGCTCAGTTGACTTTTATAGATTTTACTGTCTCATAAATTCCATTGTTCGTTATCAGCTAAAAGTAATAATTATATAACTATAACGATATGGAAACGTAAATTATAAGAAAGAATTTTTTAGAACAAGAGAGAGAGAGAGAGAGAGAGAGAGAGAGAGACTATATTTTAGAATATACTTGATAGATGTTACTGTCTAGAGCTCTATATATAAAAGAGTGCAATCCTCTTATCTGAGCTGAATGCAACTTTCCTATTGGTTATTTCGATTACCACTTTTGACCTGATGGTCTTTCATCAAATAAGCACTTACATATAGTAATTCTTTAATATGATACAGTTATTAGAGCAAACATGGCAGATCTAGCACTATATTTTTATATATAGAGCTGTAATTATTCTTCTCTTCAATTTCTACGAAAATAGATCTATAGAGACATTGGTAGCGTTCAGCAGAGAAAATTGCTTTGCAACTGTTATAAAATTCTGTAATTAATATTAGGTGTAGTAAAAAGAAATCCATTATTTTTGCATGAAATTGAATGGAAAAATAATGGATTTCTTTTTACTACATCTAATATATGCTTGATCTCTCTTATTCTTAGTTCCTTACTGGATCTAGACGTATAAATTAATCATATTAAAGAATTTTACAACAGTTGCAAAATTGCTTTCTCTGTTGAATGCAGCCATTATTGATTGAACGAAAGACGCTTTAACGTCAACTACACACGCGACGCGTATGAGCGAACGATATCGCGGTAAGAAGGCGCGTGGTAATGCGAATTTGCGAATCACTTCCTCGCCGAAGATGCTACCTTGCTAAGCGGTTCGCCAATTCGAAGGCCTGACGGTATTCCCATGCCCTTCCTTCGCATACCGTCCGCGTGCATACACGTGAATGTCGCACGTGACGTTAACGTAATCGCTCGTCAATATCTCATCACGAGGACAACGATGACGGCGATATGGAATTATGCGGTTAGAAGGTAAAAATCACCCGATTTAACGTCAACTAATAATAACATAACATCAATATTATAATTTTATGGTCAATATACTAAATGACTACGTTTATAAAGTACCTTTAATCAGATTTAATAACATCCGTAGTTATGAAACAGGTTAAGAAATAGATCGTAAATCCTCTGAAGAAAAGAATAACTGTGATTGATCAGTTTCATAACTATGGATGTTTATGATTATTAAATATATGATTATTAAACCCAATTAAGAGTGCCGTGTAAATGTAGTAAATGTAACTGTTAAATATAACAGTTACATTACATCTATATTGTTGAGTGTGAAATTATAACATTAATATTATGTTACTGTTAGTTGATGTTTACTAGATATAGTCTCGCATAGCACGCATGATGTGTAAAAATAATATGTGAGAAAAACGAGGAGTGTAGATACGCGTTGGTCAACCGACCAGACATGGCCAAGAACTTCCTCCGCATAAAACACGGTATGCCTGAGACATGTCTGGCGCCTCTGTCTCATTATTACACTTATAGTCGGCATAAGAATAGAACAGTTTTTACCGCTTGGTTGACCTTTACGAGTAAATTCCTTCTTTCGTTATCAGCTAAAGTAATAATTTCTATACGTTACAAATATAAAAAAATCTATATACTTTTAACAAGAGAAATAAAAGAGAGAGTTTATTATTACTCTGTATTCTCTAAGAACAAACAAATCAAAGCATGATATAAAGAACAAAAAAATCAATATATAAATACAGAGAATAATACATAAAAGAATGACATGTTCGGAAATGATACAAAAAGAGCAAAGCATAAAGAATTGAACGGAGAGAGAGAGAGAGAGAGAGAGAGAGAGAGAGAGAGAAAAGGAATATATTTAATGTACTCATGGATATTATTGCTGTGATTGTAATTACTACGAGAGTGGACCTATGGAAATGCTAGCGATTGAACGAGAAACGCTGTAACGCGAGACGCGAGAGCGCGAGACGCCAAGTTGAAACTGCGCGGGATTAATTAGGGGTATGCGTCGCTAATGACAACATGAGGCGTGTGTGATGCAGCGCGTCACTTGCGAGCGTGGTGTCACGCGACGCGCACGGTAAGTTTGTTCATCAGGAGAACAGATTCGTGCGGAAGGCTTGGAGGTAATACCCTTATCTCTCCCTCTCGGCAATGTTAGATAACCGCAATGACGTAATAATGGCGTATTCCCTCTCGCCAACCATTACTGTTTAGAGAAATAATATACGAGTATAAAATCATCTGTGTATATAGGAAACAATACAAAAGATGAAACTTATGGAAATAATAAGGTAGTTTCGTAAGAAAGAAAATGAATTCGACATTTAAATATGTATCTATATCTATTAATATTTCTAATCTTTTGTACCTTATTTATTGTTCTTTAGTTCTTTTTAAACGTAATATTACATTGATACGTATGTGCGTTTATTTGTTACACGATAAATGATTATTCTCGTAGCAACAAAAATGCATCTATGCGATGCAATTCCGTTTTCGAAGAATACAAACGTTCTATACAATAATTTAATTTTTTTTATTTTTATATACATTAAATTTTACTGCTGAATGTGATAAAGAGACACTGCTACTATTTTGAGAGTAGTGAAATAGTCGGAGCGAGGCGTTGCGAGATAGCGCGAAAAATCACATATCTTGCCGTATCATCGCGTTTCCATCAAGACAATCCCGCGATCTCGCATTCCGATGACAAAGGTGTACTTTTTATTAACACCGATCTCTGGCCCTGTTTTTGTAACACAACGACTTCTCGATGAATCTGATCTCCTAGTGATGTCGACTGGGTAACTTCAGTCAAGTGTGACCATCTTGTAAAACGTGTAACTTAGAACATCCCGCGCGGATCATCGAGAGCGTAATCCATTCTTCTACCATTTCACGAATCTCGAAACAGTTTCCATCGAATAAAGTTGTAAAATTACGCGACATCGAATGTGACATTCGTGACAACTGCAATTTGCCAAATGCCTTTGCCGAGCAATCGTCACTCGTAATTTCTGTTACATTTATCTTGCAAGAGAAGCGACATCTTTTAGGCATTACGTAAGTCATTTCTCTGTATAATGATTGCAAAATTCAATGTAAAATATATTAAAATATAAAATATGCAATAATATTCCTCGATGTATTGCAAAGAATAACAGCGATTATTTCGTTTTGTGCATGTAATCTAACATATTTAATAAATATAGTATATTGCGCGCATATATATATATATATATATATATATATATATAATATTTATATAAACGAAATATTATAAATCTGTAAATTTAATTTGAGTGTAGTTTTTATAGTTAATAGATTTCTCATTTCTAGTTTGTTACACATGCACACATAGAGACGTTGCGTACAATATAATGTCTACTAAAATATATTTATTATAGTAATTTTATAAACAACTAGAATTCTATAACACGATTCGCTGTTTTTTACATTACGTCTGTTTGAACATTTCGTTAAATCTACCAAAATTACAAGCTTTTCCCTGAAAAATTTTATATATCGAAGCAGGAGAACAGAAACTCACTAAAGTCGCGTGACATCGATCCAAATAATTTCGCGGTTGCGACCTCCTGGTTAAAAAAGGAAGAGAATTTCATAATTATAAATAAAATATTGTCCAAATTTACATCCCTTCCGATCATCACAAGTCATCATGACTTAACAAACTCTAAAAAAAAAATAGACAAAGATATTAGACATACGACTAAAGCGCTAATTTAAATTCACATTTGACTAACATGCTATGTTGAGTTCAATAAATAAATGCCCGCACGCTTAACGTCTCCAACGCAGCACCTGGATCGTGAAAAAACCGATATGTATATATAAATATATTATTACAACTAATATTTTTCAGACAAATGATCGCCATTGTGATTTTCATGACGATTTCTTACATGTAAAATCCGCGAAGGTGAACGCCGGTCTACGGTAGATCTCACCCCATAGCGCGAATTGACGGTTATTTCCTGGACTCAAGTCTAGATCCAAGTCTCTCTCTACGACATACAACGGCCATAATAAGAGCAACGCGGTGTTAATAACGGACTCGGTAAAAAGCCGATTGACAATCAAGTGACAATACATTTCGTCGGCGATCAGGCCGGCATGCCGTCGGCGGAGCTCCATCGACTATGCGGCCGTTGAAAGATTTAGCAGTCGGCCCAACTTCAGAGCTACCAGGTAGTAGGATAGCATAAAACACGATGCCTCTTGCCCAGGCCATTGCCGACGAAGCCGATGAAGGACTCCCACCTCCGAGAGAAGGAGTATCTCTCCTTCCCGCTGTGTAATATAATTTATCGCGCGTCATGAACGCAACAAGAACTCGGTAAGACCGGCAAGTCCGACGGGCGCACGAAACGCTTCGCAAGAAAAGTAATTGTGATAATAAATTAGAGGCAAGATAATAATAAAGACTGTTACAGGAAATTTAGCATTAAGATGAGGGAGATGTTAGCAGAATCTTAATTTCGGACTTAATTATTCAGCTCGTTGAAGACTTTGTGAAAATGACATGATCTCTCTCGACGATCTTATCAAGAAAAGATGATTTCCAACTTCAGAACGACATTATATGCACTTCCTATTGATTATAGACCGTAATTTGAATTTCACCGTCTTAATTTTATCAAGGTTAGACTCAAGTTAGTGAATAATGCATCTTAATGCTCGTGGAGCTAGCGATAGTTCGCGATCTCGAAAGGGCGTAACGTAGGAGTGTCCAGAAAGATCGGCGGTACCAAAGAATTGCGGCCGAGCCGCAATGGATTTCGCGCGCACCTCGTTACTTAAGGAGGAAGCGGCCGCCGCGAAACCGCGTACCGGTCTGGGTGGAGTTACCCGCGGCGTTGTACCGCCTTTGACAAATACTTGGAAACAGGATAGCAGGAGCAGAACCGGAGAAAGAGAGAGGGTGAATCGCCGTTGGGAAACGAAGAATCATGCAGTAACGGATTACGCCAACTCAATGAGAACCTTGATATAATTACCGTATCAATAATCATCTTAATCTTATTTAAAGTTTATTAAAATTTCACTTGGAAATCACGAAACATTTTAAAAAGTTCGCCTTTAAATTTTGATATTAAATTTAATTTACTTAGGGTTTAATTATATTAAAATGAAAAATATTTTAGCTCAAATAGCTCTCATTTTTTATCATCATTATTTACTTGTATATATGTTATATATTTATATATATTAATATATTCACGCGCGTGTCATTTTATTAATATTTATAAAATAGTATTAATAAATCCTAACCCGTATTAATAATTATTATTAATATAAAAAAACGGAGCCAATGAACAAGAAACAAATTTTTACGTATTTATATGAATAATATTTAGATAGGAAAAAAATATTGCTTTATAAATTCTAAAGAAGAGACTAATATACGTATATTGTGAACGAATGAAGCGGAGAATCTTAATTCTTTCTAAATGTGACTGTATAAAAATAGACAACAGAAAGCGATAATTTTTCGCAAGTAGATTCAGTTCCCATTCAAAATACGAATCTCAAAAATTTAGTGAGATTATCTCTATTATCTGTGTCGAAAATTTGTTAGGATTAATTAATTAATAATTTAACGAAATTAATTTCTAAGATTTATCGAATTTATTTTTAAGTATCTAAACGATAGATGTCATTTATAAGCAAGATTGTCACAAAATTAGAAATCAGAGAAATCAGGAAAAAGTAAAGGATTTTGTAAAAATTTTCTGGAAAATAAAAATTCTTGATTTTAAACGTAGTAATTAACATTTCTGAGTTAAATTGTTCTTTCAAAATATTTGACGATTTTCAAATCAGGGTGAAAATATAAAAAAAATTCGAAATATTATTGAAAGCATGAGGAAAAATCATGAAATTTTATCCAAAAATCAAGGAAAAGTTATGGAATTTTGAAAGAAGAATGAGAAATTGGTGACAGCTCTGATAAGGGATACGAAACATGTCGATCCATCACTGCGGAAGCAGTGAAAAGAGAAGGAGTATGCACGGCCCACTTCCTTTCCACCGAGGAGTGCTCATCGAACGCGGTCGCTGGCGATCGCCACGTGCCCGGTCTGATCCCGCTCGAACATGTTCCCCTGCGAATGCAAGTTTCGAGTGTGACCCGGCCTGGGGACATGGGCACGTTCTCGGCGAAGGTCAACGGACTCTTCCGTTGCTCCACTACACCGTCCGCGGGATATGCGTGGGTGTGCACACGTGCGTACTTACGTGCGTACGTACGTACGTACGAGCATGCGTGTGCCCGACGCCCGACGGCGGGCGGGTGTCCGCCCAGCGTCGCATCGCGTCGCTCCCATGGAGTGCACTCGTTATCGACATGATCCCCCCACCACACGTCATTGCGGGTGAACGGGCGTCGAGGCATCGCCGAGGGGATACCGACCAACGAACGAATCATGCTTCCCTACTACGTTGCGCGGCAGCTCGACATCTTGCGGTCCGCGCGGATTCCTTGCCGCGCGACGACGAGATGAGTGCGACACCGCGGAATGCACGCGCGCACGCTCGGCGTCCCGAATATGAAACCATATTGAAACGCGCCGCTGCGAATACCATGGACGATGTATTTCGGTGGCTGCCTTATTTGCCGCGTTATTGTCCACGATGGAATGATTTGCCGCAACTTGCTTTCAGATCGCAGCTTCTGCAGGTAAAATAAAATCGGTCGCAGTCATCCGCAGCGAGAAAGAAGAGAGAGGAGAAAAAAGATTGCAAGGAGATTTAAGCAGAGGAGAGATGAGTCTTATCGCACTCTCGTGCGCGATCAATCAGCATGATTAATGGGTGATTGATGACTTTAGGAGTCAGTTCACCGCGAGATAAAATGTATAAAAATTATGTAAGGAGGGAGAATAAAGCAAAAAACAAAATTGAAATTGGCTGATCTAAAGAGTAAAAGAGTAAGAGTTTGAAAGATAGATTGTTCTTCTTTTATATCAGTTATTTAATTTTTATTATGTAATTGGTTTATTAATTCGATGTGAATCGATTTTCTAAGATTGTTGCTTTCCCACCATTAAATATTTCATGTAATTTAATTGTGTATTTTTTGTGAAGTAAAAAATATAAGTCTTTTTTTTTCTTTTTTCCCCCAATTTTATTCAAATAATAAAATGCTCGTGAAATATGTCATAATTTAAAAAATTCACAAACTAATTCGTATCGAGTAAATATTTACAAAATTGCAAAATTGCAAAATTGAAATTTCAACGATATTTAATATTAAATACTGATTTTTCGGTTATTTTTATCTCTTTTGACTTTTCGTTCAAATATTGATGTGATTTTTATTTAAAAAATTGCGTAATTAATAATGTTATAGCTATAAAATAATATAAATGATAAAAATATTTCTATTTTAAAAAAATCTTCACAAGATTCAAAGTTTTATATAAAAATGCAAGAATAATTCATCTTGAAAATATTTTGTAAATAACTAATCTTATAAAAAAGATCTTACGAAGATAAAAAAAAAGATGTATTTGACATCGCACCACTACTGCGTCACTTCATATTATAAATGTTACAGATATACTTTGTGAAGAGGAACTTTAATATTTTTGCAGCTAAATTCGAAAAAACGTATTTTGAAATTTTTTCTTTCAATATTGAACTCCGATCAATTAGACCCCATTTTCGGCCTACAAGGAAGACTATCTATTTTCTGTTTTATAATAAATAATAGATATTTTTATTCAAATTTTCTTCAATGCATCTTTGATTGGATTATAACTAAATTAACAAATCATTAGAGCTTAATTCGTCCGAACTTAAAAACATTTTTACTTAGAACTGTCTGAATAGAACTGTCGCGAATAATTTTTCTCCTGTCTTAAACGAAACGTTTCAAAAATCAAATCAACTTCGTAAAATAAAAAGTATACGAAAATTTAAGGAAATTGAAACCTAACCGTGTTGTCTTGGTACTGAAATTGACGATAATCGATATCGTTAATTGGTTCGGCTTTTGCGTGATTCGAATGGGACGACGGTTTCGCGCCGATGAACAAAATCGACATCTCGTGGCGATGACTTTGCGACGGAGTGCGGACACGTGACTGCATCAGTGCGCAGGGGCGGCTGGGGATGGTCGTCGATGTTGCGGGCGCAGTGTTTTCACGACGTCGATTTTCACGTGACAGTCCACAGAAGTGCGCGGGAATCCGGTCGTGTAATGGTGTGAGACCTGAGGCGACATTAAGTACGCACATCTTACGACGCACGATAAACGCATTTCCTGACGTTCCCTTATCACCCTGCCGAAATGCCGGAGGAGGAGAATTTTTGCAAGAAAATGTCAAAAGCCACCAGGGGAATACACGCAATCAGCGATGCCCTGGTGAACGCGAAACTGGCATTTGGTAAGGATCGCGAGATACCATGAGGCTTTCTCGAAATATTGTAAATATCGGCCGTTTTATTTGAATTTCTCAGTACAATTTGGTTATATACTGCAGCAAAGATGTGTCAGCAAGATAACAAAAGCATGATAAACATTGCGTTATTCTTTGTTCTATATATAGCACTTATTGTTTGTGCTTTTAATGGTCACTGTTTGTCAATTTTTTAAGGTCAGTATTAATAGTTCTTATTTTAAGACTGTCATCTTAAATAATATCTTAAGATGCTAATATGGTTTATTATATTTTAAGACTGAGACAGTCTTAAATGTAAGAATCGACTAATGAATATTGATCTTAAGTCTTCTAGTATTATACTTGACAAGTATATTAATATCTGAAGAATAAATACTCGATGTTGAATGCTTTGTATTTAAATGCTACATACAATTTTATTAACCTATTCCATGTAACAAAAAATCTGGTTCCAATAATTACAATACTCTACAACTAGGGTTCCTCGACGATTCCGTATGGGCTGATGGACTTCTGGTTTTCTACGAGGTTTTTCGCTACCTGGAGGGTGCCATGATTAGATTAAGAAACACCAAAATTGGATTGCTTCCACTCAGTGAACTTCAACGTACAGAGGCTTTCGAGCGCGATCTTGATCATTATTTGGGAAAAGGATGGAGGAAAAACTATAGTCCCAGGTACAAAAGCTGCATACAGTAACCATATATGATAATGTTGTGAAAATAAAATCGTTTTATTTTCCTACGCTTACAATAAAGATATCAGTCTTTTACAATAGTATAATTAATATAATTGGTAAATAGTAATTATTACAGAAAAGAAATCTTAATCCTACAAGTCTGTTTTATAAATTTTAGAGATAGCGTCACCAAATATCTGATGCGTTTGAGAGAAGTGGAAGACACGGATCCCACTTTATTAATGGCATATATTTATCATCTTTACATGGGTCTCCTCAGCGGCGGTATCATTCTACGTAAAAAAAGGCAAATCGTACAGAAGATTTCGCCTTTCAAAGCGCAACCATCGAACGATGGTAATAACGTCACAGACTTTGGGCAAAACAGTATATTTCAATTAAAGCGTGAATTACGTGAATCGATGAACAGAATCGCGGAGACATTGGATGAGGACACAAAAAATAAACTTATCGAAGAAAGTAAAATAGTCTTTGAATTGAATAATGAAATTATCAAAAGTGTGCAGACGGGCAGTCATGTTTTTGAAAAAATATTCTATTTTATTGGCCCAGTTTTATTGGTTCTTTTCGTCCTGATAATCGTCCTCAATATCCTTTACAAATACATTATACGTTAATAAAAATATTATACGTTAATTCAATTAACGCTAATTTAACGTCAATTTACTTAAAAAAAAAAGATAAATTTTTGTTCGGCCGAAAAGTGCTAATATCAAAATCGAAATGTATAATACCACATTACGCGCTGTATCTCTCGCCTTTCTATAGTTATATATAAATGAATTATTATTATTATTTGTACAACATAATTTAAGAATATTCTGTTTCATACAGTTTATAATGTCGAAAATATTGAATTACCAAGATTTGGTAAAATTGACAAATTTTATCTATTATGTTTTAAATCTGCAAAGAATGCTTTTTAAATCTTATTTGCAATTTGCCTACAGCTTTCACGAAAAAGTGACTTAATATTTCTCTTTCTACCAGATCTTTCTCTATAATCAGTTTTCGTAATAAATTCAAAGTGTTGAATCTTCTTTGAATTTATCGTTATCATCACGTTAAGAATAGATATGTATATTAGACATATAAACAACACAATAAAGATATAGTACTTCGAGACTATTAAACTAAAACTAATTTAAACTTAAGACTCCTGTTCACTTATCACTATTATTTCAGAATAAAAATTCTTGCAAAATATCTGAAAACTTCCCTTTTATTTCGTTAATTAGTGTGCGTTCCATTTAACATTTGCCCTTGCGTGCATTATTTCATCCTTGTTTAATAATTGATAACAAGGATGAAACGATGCTCGCGAGAGTTGTGAATGTTAAAACGCACTCTTAATAAATAATTTTATATGTAAAAATGAATTATGTAAAAAACGAAATAAATTATGTTTACAATTATGATAAACTATTAAATTAATAAATGATGAAGTATAGAAATAAATGATTTAATTTCTCTTTGAAAAAAAAGTTTTTGTATTTCAAGTCTATTCTATCGATTAATGTTTTATTGAAAAATATTTCTATTTAAATATAATTTTTTTGCTTTCTGTAGTTCTTGCTTCTGATGTCGTAATCTGAGGTAGTAGTGATGAATGAATTGAAGCTTTAAATTTATTAATATCAATTTTATAAATATTATGTAATATGTACGATAATGCATAAAGATACATTATCGTACATGTAATATAACACACGCATTATTATTGACCAGCAAAGATAAAAGATAGGAAAAGTAATACAGATGAAGTTAATAGCTATCGAATCTAATTCGATATCTGAACTTCTCCTATGTTGATAATCCATTCTTCCAAATTATTATGTACATGACTACTTTAGAACTTTTAATATCGCCTGGATATCAAAAGAGAAATTATCCCAAGTCTTTACGCGAAAATCAAAGATAGGATAATTTTGTTTGTAATTCTTCATTAAAAGCAGCGAACTATCATGTCCCAGACTTACGAAAGGAATCGGTGGAATAGTTTGAAAATCTTTTTGTAATTTGCGCGCAGCTTCTCCGAATAGCATTGACTTGATATTTCCTTCTGGCAGACTTTTTTTACGAAAATCTAAAAGAGAGAAATCAATTTCGAAATAATATCATAATAATATTGAATTATATTATTAACATTATATTAAAAGATATAACACCCTTTACATAATTTAGATATCTCGTTAAATATATTATTGTGATATGTTTTAAGCGAGATCTCATATTAAGTAGAAGTAAGATTTAGATTATAAACAAACGTAGTGTACCTTTTACTTCTTTTTCCAATGATTGCGCTTTGTAACTAAAATCATTATATTTGATCGACTGAATCGCAGGATCAATTAGAAATGAGCACGATTGAGCAGGGCTGTCTATTAGTTGCTTAACAAGAGGTGATTGAGCCTCCTCTTGATCTCCAAATAGATTTCGTTTAAATGCTGTCTTCGACGCGTCTTTCTTATTGTCATTTACACCACGGCGATTGCGAGCCGGAGAAGTGTTTGATTGACGGCCAACTTTAAAATCAGGAACTACGCTCTATAAATAGAGCACATGACAATGTATATGAAAGTTTAGATTATAACATAAAAAGAATTACACATAAGATATGATATTTACTTGTGGTGGACAAGTAGAAAAGTGATGGAAAAGCGACGCTGTGGTAGAAAAGTGCTGTTGTCGTTTGCTCTTTGAAACTGTTTCAACATCTCCCAACGATTTATGCCTTTGTCTTCGTACAGTTGCAATGGCGGTTTTCTCACGTTGCTGTTTCTCTTGAATCCACCGTTTTATCCGCCTGGACAAAAGAGTGACACACATGTAACACAATTTTTCATTAAATATATGGATTTTATAGAAAATAGCAAATAATTACTTGACAAATGGTACCACCATAAAAAATGCTTTTGGACTAACACCCATTTTCATTTTAGGGGTCATATCTTTTTTCGTGTTGGGCAAATCCGCTACAGCGAACCATTCAACATTCTTTATTTCTTTCCGCGTTTTTGGTTGAAACTTTGTATCCTTTTGCACACCCGAAATAATGTACAATCTCACAGTTTGATCATTTATTGTAGATTCAATGTACTCATTTTTATCTATCAAATTAGATATATCAAAACCAGTTTCTTCCAACACTTCTCGAATAGCACAATGAAACGGCTCCTCATCTTCATTTACTTTTCCTTTAGGAAAGCCCCAACTATTTTTTGCCCAGTAGCTCTGCACCAGAAGCACCTTAGTCATATCTTCATTTAACACAATCGCCCCAAACGTCGGCACATTCTGTTTGTACTCTCTCCATTGCTCGAGCACAGCATCAATGTGCTGCACGTGTGGTTTCAAAAATGGTATGTGTTGAAATATATGAGTGGCAAATTCTTTCATGCCACATGATCTTAATTTAGGATATTCCTCTGTGCAGTAGAAGTCAAGATAAAACCAATGTGCCAATTCGACTTGAAAGCAAATTCGTACCAAATCTTTCCTCTCCTCCTCGGGTACATTGATGATGAATCGACTGCAGAATAATATAAAGTACAAAATATTGTATAAAAATAACAAAAATGATTATGCTAAAATGATGCAAATGCATGGGATTTAACTATGTTATTGTTTTTTGTTAAATGTATTATTATTCCCATTATATTAGGTGTGAGAAAAAATTCGTGGCGTTTTTCCCATTAGATGGCATTAAAAAAACGCCACGAATTTTTTCCCACACCTAATATTTAATATAATTAGATAGATAGATAGAAACCGACCTGCTAAGATCATCGAGGATACCAGATGGAATTTTATGTTCCATTATTCTATTCGATGGTTCGATGGTTCTTCAGAGAGGCCGATTTCCATCGAGATCTTTGAGGCTCTTGTTATTACTGACAATCGTGTGGATGGCAGCAAAAAGTACACATATAAAAATTGATCCCAAAAATTTAGCGTGAAAAATTAATAAAATTAGTAAAGATGTAAATTTGTACAAATGTGATCGTGACAAATAATAATACATAAAACAAATAGTAATTGCTTACATTGACTTAACCTCAAAAGTTATGATACGTTCGTGGATGTATTCCGTCTTGATTAACACAATGTACGCGCTTTATTCAAAATTATCCTGCAAAATCGATAAATATCGTTTACATAATATTTATAACTTACATAACTTCAAAAATTACATTCTAGGAGGTTAACCTTACTTATCGTACATATCAGCTGATTTTTATGTCGCAAATCGATCACATAAAGTGCGCATGCGTGGTTGTAAGAATTGGCCAATCACTATTGAATATTCTCCTCATATTAAATTGTGACTGGTCAATTCTTATAACTACATCATACAATGACACCCACGCATTGTAGAATAGACACAAAAAAGGATTCTAAAAACAATACTCCTATCGATTTGTTTTTATCTATTTTTAGTATACATTTTTCGTGAGATGATGATTCTACATACACACACAATACAGATTAAACAAAAATAAAGATACCACTGTGTCCTTTTTCGAATTACTTTTTTATAAGACAGTGCACATTTTTGTATATTTTATTGAATTAGATCTCCATTTCTTTTTTATAATTTTTATTTTTATAATTCCACAATTTTTATAATTGCCTTAATTTTTATAATTTTAAAATATCTCTAACTTCTAAAAAAATGTACGTGCATAGAACGAACCATGCAAATAAGAAATAATTAAAACATAAAATTTGCTATCAAGTGAAACTTTCCATATACATATTATTAGAATATTCTTGCTTAAAAATTGCGAAACGCTGTTTATCGCACATTTGACAGGATAGAAAAAAATTTTTTGCTAGCTAATGAGACCTAACAACTGCTGCAGTATAACTTCTATATCGTTACCATCATTATTCTCTAGCACAATGTCCCAATTACTTATGTTATCCAAGTCGCACTCTGTCTCTGAATCGTCTATGCCTACAATGATTAAATTACTCTGAAGATCGAGTTTTTGCAGTTCCTTAAAATTATAATTATGTTATAATATAATATTATTACCTGGTGTATAAACCCAGCCACGTTTCTGCCTAACTTCTTGGGAACAAACTATACGTACAGTCTTACATGCATCCTCGAAGTTTTCTGTAAACCATTTAATGTCAGTTTTTCTTCTGATGTCGCTTATTATCCACACTGGCTTGTCCCATGCTGAAAAATATATATGTATATTTATATATACTGCAGAAATTAATATCTCTAGAAATTAACACACTTTTATAGTTTAGTCACAATGAAAGAAATAAGAAACAAGAGGAATATATATATATATTTTTTTTCTTTATCTTATATGTATACATATATTTTATATATATATATATATATATACATACAGATTTCAACCTATCAGAATTCCAGTGTACCTGATTTCTAATAAGTTGAAATCTGTTAATTCCTTTCATTACAATTGAGTCTATACAGGCATAGACCAGTATTCATAGGCTGCGTTCAGTTTGGACGCTTTCAACATTTTTATTCTATATCTAATGAACTATAAAGACAGAATGATAATTATAAGTGCTTAAAGAACAAATCAAATGCAGCCATAATCAGTTCTTATTTCAAGACTTCTTAAGTAATGTCTTAAGATACTAATACAGTTCTGTGATTGACTTATGTCTTAAAACTGTACTTAAGATCATAAAAAGATGTTAAATATATTTAATATCACTTAAAACGATATTAAATATAAAAAACCAAATATGAACATCAACTGTAATCTTTAATAAAAGATCTTCGGTTTTGTTGTACCATTATACATGTCAATAGCAGCGCGACAGAAGTATCCATAGTCCTTCCTTCTTACATCCTCACTCCATTTGATCATTTCCAATCGATACTTCTCCTTGTATTCTCCACTTCCCAGCAATTGATTGATGTCGAGACCCAAAGATTTTGACCAGTGTGTTTTTATAGGTCCTGATAAGCGTATAATTGTACTCCTTTGTGCACCTATTCTAAAAATCATGTAAACAAATATTATGTCAAGAAAAAATTATATTAATAAATTATATTATTATTTAAGAAAAATATTAACTATATCAGATTAATAATAATTAATTCTTCAATTATTAAGTAGAAATGTCTCTATATAGCTTCATTTTATTTGACATTTTCATATGTTAATGTTCAGTTTTCTGCTGAGTAATGCCATTCTGTATTATCGACAAATAATTTTAAAATATCGATGTAATACCTGTTGTACAAGATATCAGTAATGTAATCCTTTCCAGATTTCCTTTTGCCGCTAAACAATAAAATTCTCTCTGGTTTCGTCGAATTATTCATGATTTTCATGACGGCGCGCACTTCCAGCGCCTGCTCTATAGCCATATTGACATATAACGGTATAATCACGATACACTATAGGTACAAACAGATATAAGTTGTGCAAGCGCTATAATTCATAAAAAAGAAACACTGAATGTACGATAACAAGTCCATTTGGAGTTTTTATTCCTATCACATTTATCCACTTGTTCCTTTACAAAAAAATCACATTTTATTTATTGAGGTACATCAATATTGTAAAACTAGAGATGGGTGAAAAACTAATCTCAAATGTGTTTTTTGTTATTTATTTTAATAGAGTCATTAGTTTACACTGAATTTTATTTTTTATTTTTAGCTTCACGAAGAGCTTTTCGTTGTTCTGCCTTCTTTAACTGAGCTTTCGGTTTCAGGTTATGTTTCTTTGCAAAGCGTTGGTTTCTCAAGAATTTCAGGTCCATCTATAAAGCATATAAAAATACATGCATATAAAAATACATACATATAAAAGGTACTTGTAGAATCAATAAAGTATGAATGGATGTCATAAAAATCTTTAAATATTTTAAATATCTTAAATATCGAAGATACATGTTGAGTGTATTGTCTACTGAACATTTCGTCGCATACAATATTTTACATATTTTTTCTTTTACTTCTTAAAGATTACAGAAAATAAAATACTGAAATGAATATAATGTACAATAGATTATATTGATAAAACTTACGCCAAGTGTGCTTTCATGCCTATATCTCTTAGGCTTTTTAATACCATTTCGATGTGCCTTTCTGTCTGAAAAAAATACAAAAATTAACAGTTCAGCAACAATAATTTACATATTTGATTTATAAGAGATTTTAGATTAAATATATTTACTACATATATATAATATATTATATATTTATACATGTAATACCATCTAAAAAACATTAAAATTACATACATTTTAAAATAAATATAAAAATCCAATTTACTAGACTTTCTGACAATTTATAAAATATACTTACTCTGATTATGATTTGTGTGATTCTTGGACTTGGCCATCTTTTAGATTTATTTATTTCTACCTGTAACAATATTTGATTATTTCAAGACATTGTTGTACATACATACTGTTTATTGAGGTTAAGTGACTCGTGAAGAAAACTATTATCTCTCAAGACTTTTGTGCATAATATTCATAAGAAAGTGTAATTTTATATAATAATAGGTTAAAAAAGGTGCAATTCTTTAAATGTATTTCTCGACTTTAGTAAATTAAACGGATTTATAGAGTGAAAATTACAAATTCTACAAAAAACCATACACAGCTTTCGGAAACGGAAGCGGGAAGAAACGTGTTCGATATCGAATTGAAATAGTCGCGTAATGAAAATGAATCATATAACGATGCCAGCGCCAAATGTTTTTTGCAATGTTTTGTAGTTTGTACAAGACTGTATATACACTTAAAATTTTTAAAATAATACCATTTAGAATAATATAGAATATAAAAGATAAAATACAAAATAATTGTAAAACATAATGGTGCGGCAATAAGGAATATCGATTCCAACCTATCAGAAACCGTGTATTCTGGTGTATTCAAAATTTGATAGGTTGAAATATAATCTTTATTCCTAATTCCTTATTTCTTCTATTTTTGTGGCTGCACTATTATTTTTTATAATATTTTGTACTTTATTTTTTATTATCTCATCATCATCATCTCAGTCCTATTTTGTTCGTTTGCCAAAACAATCCTATTTTATTCTCATGCCAAGGCGTGCACTGTTAAAAATGTTCTTAAATTTCATTAAATTTTAAGTTACACAATTTGAACTTATAATTTCATGACATTAGCTCGATTACATTATAAATTTAATGTATTTATAACTAAAAAGTATATTTGTGTACATATACATAAAATTTAATATGTATTTTTCATGAAAATTTATGAAATTTAATATACTTTTCATAAAATTTTATTAAAAGTATATTAAATTTCATAAATTTAATATATGCACGTTCGTTACATTAAGTAATACTGTAATTTATTACTGTAACTTAATTAATTTTCAATTATCCAATCAGAAATAGTTTCTCGAAAAGACGTTTCGATGTTGTTACGATGAAAAAGTTGTCGATTCGAAATTTCAACATTTGCGAGTAACAAAAAAAAATTACGTAGAGTGCAATGAGAGTTTGATACATTTTAATATTTTTGGTATAAATTTGTGATACATCATTTTATATTTTGAATATTTTCGTTCAAAGATCGAATCGACATTTTTTTCGATTTCATTTCGACAATTGCAATATCGCTCTAATCATAAAAGCTTTCTCAAACTTTTTCAGAATTTATAAATAATTTTATAACTTTTTGAAAATTGTAGAATTTTTTTTTATGAATCAGAACATTTTTTACAACTATCGATAAAGTCTGCATCTTTTCTTCTAATAATTCTTTGTGTCTTATTTTATTGTTTTATTCCTGTTGAATAACATTACTTTTATTTGTACTTTGTAGCTTATTTAATATAATCTTATTACGTCACTTTTGTATTGAAGAATTTCAGGGAATAAATGAGCACGAAATCAAGGAAAAATATCATCGAAGTCTAGCTAAATTAATTCTAACTCGAATCGATATCAAAACAATCTTGATTTTTAAATTAATGAAATTTAAATGTTGGTCTATCATACAAGTTTCCAATATCATTTGGAAATATAAAAATACTACTAGTGTCATTGCTATTGCACTAGTACTGACACGCAATAGTGTCAATGCTGAGTATTACAGTAGTATTACTACTGTAATAAATCATTCATTACTTTTAATTTCGTTCATAACCACGAGCTATATTTACATGTAAAAACTCGTTACATTTCTAATAGTGCACACGCTGATCGTATAGTCAGTCCAATGGACCCACCTGATGTTTAAAATGTCGATTCTGAACGACGATTTTTTGTTAGAGAAGTTCTCTTGGCAAAGATACTCTTATCGGTGATTTGCCATATTACCTGCCGAGAAAAGCTACGAGCGTTCGAAAAATTTTTCGGTTCTGTCTGGAATTTCTGGTATAACAATCTTGTGCGCTGTCGCTACGCCACGCTTGTCTTTATATTCTACATTATTTTAAATGGTATTATTTTAAAAACTTGTGATTGTATAGACAGTCTTGTTCAAACTACAAAACATTGCAAAGGACATTTGGGGTTGGCATCCGCTATGGTTAATTTTCATTACTCGATCATTTCTATTCAATTTCAAGGGATAAAAAGAAAAAAGATATTTTAGAAAAAATATTACTACACATTTTCTATATTTAAAAGAATGTATTCATAAAATAATATGTATATTAGAACTTATCTCAAGATTTCTGAAATAAGATTAAACTTAAAATAATACAATCGAATTCTTATTCAAATAAATTTTTATTTTTATTTAATTTTTCACATATTTAATATGTTTTTATTTTAAATTATTATTATTTTGCATGCAAGCACACGTTACAGTAAAGAAAAATATATATGAAATATTTAATATTTAGCACATTTATAAATTAATAATATTGATATGAAGATATGAAAATTACTCTTATAATGTACAATCTTACACTTTTATCTCAGGTTAATATATATAAACATATGGCAAACAAAGTATAGAATTATACTAATCCTAAATTTTTGCACTACAAAGTATATCACAGTCAAACTCTCTACTAGTAATGATGTATCCATATTAATCTAAAATAAATTTCTCATTTATAGATGTCATTATTAGAGTAGACATTTTACAATAGCTAATTATTTTAAACAAAAAATTAAAAAATATGCTAATATATAAAGTAATATTATATAAACAAAGAAGTATAAGGAGACATTTAAAAATATATATCTGCATTATTTCCTATTGTGTCATCCAAAAAACATTATTAAGAAAGTATTATTTGAAAAATTTTAGAGTGATAGCCACTGCATGTGAAATGTAAAAAAGTTGTACTATAGTAGATGTCTATGTGATTTGCGAACACAAATCGCACTATGGAATGTACATCGATATTTGAAGAGTCGCTCTTTATAAACCGGATAATTGTCTTTGTAATATGATCCAATCTATAACTTTTTGCTGGATCTGTCGCTTCTCCAGTAAAGCCGTAGCAGCCTTTTGAAATTTCTCCTCATTTCGACGTATATACATTCTTGCGTCTTGTTCCATTTGACTGATCTTGTCGGGTCGGATTTCAACCATCGATAACATTTCCGTCAAATAAGGATTAAATCTGAAGTAAATATGATCAGGTAGCAGGTCATTGAGCATCGTATGCACAGCTGAAAAAATTGAGATCAATTTAATTATTGTCAATTATAATCTTTCTTTAATTTATTTCTAAATTTTTGTAGTAAAATTAGTTATACTGCCTTTATTATGCCTGTATTAGTATTACCTTCTGTATCGGTGGCGCTATCCAAAATTTTATAAAACTTCTCTCTCCAGCTCGAGATAGCTATCTCCAAAGATTCATTTCCACTGATGTGATGTGGAATTCGACCTGTTCCGAATGATACGACACACTGGATTGGATTATTCGGCCACAACTGTTTGGCTTCGTGTATCGCCACGGCGCACGGGTTATTTACCAAAATACCTAAAGCATTGTTACAATCATTCTCGATAATGTTACGAAAATGATTCACGCCAGAATGTCGCGTAGCTTACCGCCATCCTGATGAAGGCAGTCGCCGTATTTAAATTCCTCAAAGTAACTCGGTGCAGCAGCTGACGCTCTTACGGCTTCCCACAATTTATATTTGTGGGACCCCATATACTGGCTTTCCACTCTGTGCGGTAATGTGTAATTTCTAAACACGTAAGCCATGACGCGCTCGTGATTTACTACGGCGGATATTGCTGCAAACTAAAAATGCAAATGCCGTTAAAGATCTTTCTACATTTAAATCACTTGCCTATGAGACATGCATTATACATTTTATATTCTGAGTTTCGTTCTCGACGATGTATATTAAAATTTACACACCTTCGGTGCATTTGGATCGCGCGTGGTTTTGATAAGAATTTTGTCGCCTAAATGCTCCGTTAATAATTTTTCCCACAGTGCGGTATCGTAATATGCATGACTCCATACTAGACTACTCGTGCCTTTTATAGCACTCTGTGTAAAGACCTTGGTACTTAAATCCTTATATAATGCTGAAACTTCATCCAATGACTTTCTCTTGTGTCCTCCTAAAATAATGAATGAAATAACGATAAGTTCGCGTAAACAGAAACTTTATTCCTTTTATTGATGGAATAAAGTGCAGAATATGCTGTAAATCCACTTAAAAGTTTACCTTCCAAAATATCCTTTGGCAATACTGCAGATGATATAAATTAATTTAGAGACGCACACATGTTACAAACAAAAAATTATAATCCTTTCTAATATTATCTTATAATAATTATTAATAATCAATGAATATTTTTAGACTCATATATTGAGCAATTACCTAATACGGCAGCAAGAATAGCTCCTGTGCTCACGCCGCATATGTAATCGAACATTTCATACGTCTTCTTTCCGGTGAGTTCTTCCAATTTCTTCAGCATCTCTATAACCAATACTCCACGAATACCGCCGCCATCAATCGATAGAATTCTAATACCCCGACCGGGCAGAGGATCGATGTAACCCATTACAGCGAGTGCTTCTCTAATAGATGCTGCAAGAAATACATTGTTTACGTTCAGTAGAATGTATTTTGCATAATTTTGAAAATTTTCTCCGCTATTCCTCTAAAAATATAATCCAATCAGTATAAGGAAAGGAAAATGTAAATTTTGAATAATGATATAATAAATTTAAATAATTGATACGTCATCTTCTGTTACCATTGATAGTTTTAGACAAATTTGTTGTTCTGTTAAACGCAGTCATTGAAACTATACTAGAAAATAGAAGGTGACATATAATCATTTAAAATTTACGTTTTTTTCTATACCTTTAATCTGTTCATCTTTCGCCTTCTGACGAGTCTGTAATAAAATTCTAATCGCTCCCTCTTTAATCGCATAATGTCTCGCCTCTGGATACTGCTCGACATGCAACAATAACTCTTCTAATCTGCGCAATTTCGAAGCATTTGACTCGGCCGATATGATGCTGTTCAATACATGACGTGTGCGAGAGACGATGCTATGCTTTGGAATATTGCTGTGGATGTTCACTTTCCACTTTGGTATGACGACAGCACTTTGCGTAACTTTAGGAGATAATTTGAAGAGCAATGTAGAAAGAATTTGTGGCACAGTCATGCCATCTTTCGATTCTACTTTATTATCCAGTGTGCCTTGCTCACGAATTTGCTGCAAAGAAATTATTTTTGTACTAAAAGCACATAAATACTGCTATTGCCTCATTTAGACTATGTTCCATTGCACGCATAGTACACATGAGATATTATTTTAGCCTTGTTATTCGCAAAGTGTGTTAAGCAAGGATAAAATGATATCATGTACATTATATGTGCAATGGAACACAGCCTTAGTTTATGAATAATTACCTGTTGTGTTTTTCGTTGCACAGTTATTGAATCAAGATCGGCGAGTGATTCTATTTGTTCAGGCATTAGCTTTACGTTATCTAAATCATTGCTGTCTTTATGTTTTGTATTTAAGGTCTTGCTTGTAGTACTGCTTGTAGTACTATTAGATCCTGATGACAATTTTCGTATCGTTTCAAGCTGTGAATAAGTTAATTTCTGCAGGCTATCTAACCAATCTTTGGAGACAATAATTGGTTGATTTTTGTCATAGTTGGCTTTGTTCAGGTAATCTTTCAATTGCGATAGAAGCTTCCACTGATTCTGCATGGACATTTTTGCTTTCTTTAGATCGTTCACAGAACGCAGAAATCTATCAGCAATGCTTGTTACATTTCCACTAGCATCCTTGCCAGTTGCACTATCCATAAGTTGTCTACAATTAAAACATTTCTTTTTCTTTATTTCTGACAAGTATAATTCCTAAGAATGACTTAAATTGCATTTATACTGATTTTGGCTATTTTCTAGCAAGAGACACATGGGGTCTGTTTTTTATTCTTATACCAGACTGCACTAAAACTTTTTTAACCAAATATTAAACATATATCTCCAAAAGTATACATTAGCTGTAGAAAATAGATCTGTAATTGCCAATACTAAACAAAAAATGATTTATTGTGTTATACTGTGTGTCTCTTACTGGAAAACATCCTTTGTCTTTCTGTAGCTACAAAACATAGACATACAAACTGTTGCAAATTAAAATTAATTTTAGAATGACTTTGGCTTAAACTGGTCTTAAAATAAAAACAAAACTGAATATGATGAATATTGGCCTAAGGAGCACTAAAATCGAAAATAACCTCCTTATTATTCGAGAACGTTTAGATAACACACACATTTGTCGTCGTTCTTCATTTTGCGACCGCAATTATTATATATGTTTAATTTTTTTATAAGATTCTGTATTAATTGATTCGGATTTTAAATGCCATGTGAAAATAATAATAAATAAACGAAAACAGAATTCAGTTGCTGATTACGTTGACACGTTTACATCATCTGTCAAAATCAGCTGGTCATACGAGATATCGAACGTCTGTTCTGCTTTCGATTCTAACCTGACCCGTGACTCACTTCGCTTAATTTATACGGATTTCTTTATTCTGGAAATTATCTACTATAATTCAATTATCATGTCACTTTTGATAACGTCAAGGATAATTATATTGCACAGCACACGCATAAATGATTTGTAACGACAGTAGATCTGTTCTTTTTAGCTGAATTTCTCTTGTATGATTCATCTTTCTATTTTTTTCCATATTAGAGAGAAAAAGAGAAATTGTTGCAAGAAGTTCAACTAAAAAAATTGCTATGCAAGAAGTTTAACTAAAAAAACAAAAATCGGTCAGTATAATTTAAGGTTATAACGCAATACGCATTTCTATATAATTTTGCTAGGCAAAATGATGCAATTACAACGGTGACGCATGCAACTTAAATTAATAATTTAAGTTAACTTCGATCAAGTTTTGATATAACGTATACTCAGTTCCATCAGATTAATTTATTTATCTCAGTTTCTCTTCAATTTATCTTTTTATCATTTTTAGGATTAAAAAATAAACAAGTTAAACCAAGATTAAAATTAATCGACATTAATTATTAGAAATGGGCAAACATTATTAATTGATAAATGCCCATTATTTCTACAAAAGTAGATTAATTTTCATCTCGATTAAGTTTAATTTTAATTTATTTTTTTTAATTCTAAAAATTAGAAAAAAAATAAAGAGTAATTAAACCAAAATTAAAATTAATAGACGTAATTGTTATAAATGGTTATAAATCAACCAGCAAAATTTACAACAAAATTTCGAGTTATATATAATTTGTTGTTTTCCTATCTGAATTTTTTCCATGCTACCAAACAAATATTTTAATATTATTTTTATTATTTCTATCCATGTTTATTCAATAAATCATAGGACTTGAAATCGTTCCAGAATCATTTCAATAGAATTAAATTTTCAATAATAAGGGATTAAAATAAATTTCTAACAAATCTATTATTGTAAATCAAAGCATGTGCAAATGTATATATACACACACCTAGTTAATTCTAATAATTGACGCTAAATATAGTTATCTCACCTAGTTAACAAAACACATTTTTGGCAGTGCTTTGCATGTCTATTAAAAGCCATTGAAGACCGCAAATTATGCGATATTTTTATATCGATCCACACCACACACTCTCTCTATATCTCCTCTTCCTCAAAGATATTTAAATCAAATGTCACGAAGTACAATTAAATCACATAATTCATTTAACGTTGTTTTTCCACATTCCTCTCCGTAAATATTTCAATAGAGCCAGTAGAAGCTCAAAATAATCGAAATTACAGTTCGATTACAGAATTGAATCGTTTGATTGTCGACGATCAAGAAAACTAACAGATTCAATCAAATCAATTTTTACAATGACAGAAGAAGAAAGAAATATATGTATACTGATATAATATATATCAGCGATATAATTGTATTGACTGTATCGTCTCCACCTTCGTTTGATATTGTACTAAACGCGGCCTGCACTGTCTCGATTCTTATATTACACGTGAAAGCAACACGTGATGTCTCGGTGAGTTGGCTTGAGTTGACTAGCTCGCTTCGTAAAATCGTAAATAAGATCGTACGACACTGGCGGGCCAACCAGAGGTAGTCGCGCGACGCATTTAATACCCCCCAAGTATTCCGCGGTGCAACGACACCGAGCAAAAAGGAGGATGGAGGGCAAAGAGTCAACAGGTTCTCGGTACCTAGTTGAGAGACGATCTCGTTACGATACGACCACGTTTGTTTACATCCGACCTTCTGTTTGTATCCGATAGCCACTTCATAATCTCGTGACACGCGCTTCTCTCACGCAAGAAGACTAATCGCGTAAACATTGACACGTGCATCCGCTACTACGTGCGTCTCAATTATTTCGACAGCTCGGAAATGCTCTCTGTTAATTTATTTAGTCTGACTCTTCGATTTGCTTTTTTTTTAAAAGAGCTTAATTTGGACTGAAATGATTAACGCGATTAAATTGATTATTATTTGTTGTCGCAATTATTATTTTGCTATTATTGTTTATATTTTGACATTTATGTGTTGATTCTCTTTCTTGTTTTCTTGTCTAATGATTCATTTCCATCAATAGTGATACTCTAATGTCCAACATGTAAGCATTGAATTTTTCTCGTTCTGTTAAACGTCACAGAAAACATTATTGTGTTTATTAGCAAAATATCAAGAAATAAAATTTTACTTTAAAGTAGCACAAATTAAATGCGTATTCATACTTTTATTTATTAATAAAAAAATAATTGGCATGAATGAAAAATTGTTTCAGTTTGCTAAATTTACTTTATATTTTTATTATAAATATTTAATATCGATATAATATCACAATGATGTCATTGCCTGATATCGTATTGCGTAAATTTTTCGAAAATACTACGATTTTGGCTACGATTCACTGGATGCTATAAATGCTTTGAAGCATTCTCTTTGATTGGTCAATTAGTAACATTTTTTCTTCTAATTGGTTAATCAAATGCTTCAAAGTATTTATAGCGCTAAGTAGACTGCATCCATCAGGCTATAGACATTGAAATAATTACAAGATATTCAACTTTTTTATTTGG
>Ga0157363_1000400_pt1 | contig 32898 bp, 8 predicted proteins | sample AttsexASBM1_FD_111477 | JGI IMG/M metagenome (GOLD analysis project Ga0157363, IMG submission 111477) | Fungus gardens microbial communities from leaf cutter ant in Ribeirão Preto, State of São Paulo, Brazil - Atta sexdens ASBM1 | ecosystem: Host-associated > Fungi > Mycelium > Unclassified ... | reverse complement strand
TTAAGTCTAAATAAAGAGAGATAGAGAAATATTCCTCTCCATAAATAAAAATTTGTATATAGAGTTATATTTCCATATTATGTATATATGTATATATATATATATATATATATATATATATATATATATACATAGAGAGAGAGAGAGAGGAAAAAAATTATTTCAACGCTATCAATAATTTACATATAAATTAAAATACGCAACATATTTCTATGCATCTTCTATAAAATAGATTTCTGCATTAGATTTTCAAATCTAAATGACATGTAAAACTAAAGAGTGCATGTAACGTGAAGTGTGCGTGTTTGCATGTAACATTGTAAAAACAGCTTGTAACATGTTTATGCACACAAACTTGAAATAATGTGGCTCAAATAAATTGAGATATAATATTGCACTATAAATTGCATGTGCATGTGCCTGTACACGTGTAGTATCGCTCTTGCAAAAATATCATTATCTAAACATACAACACATGCAAGAAGCGGCCATCTAAAATCGAGACTGCAACAATACCCTGTTGTTGCCGCGGGACGATGTTACGTTGCTGTATATGTCTTTGTTGCATTTGCGGCTGTTTTGATTGTGGTGGCAAAGGTACCAACTGGGGATTCGATAAAGTGTGCGTTCCGTCCACGCCAGAACCTAGCGGTATGCAGCCGCGCGCATCGTAAGCGTCATATTCACGTCCGTCGTAATTTGCGTCAAAAAATTTTTTGAACCACTGTAGAAACTCAAAGTTATCTTGAAAGCGCCCTTTTATCAGCTTGTCCACTGGTATTACCTGAACCATTTCCATGGTCGTATCATTATGATTTCATCCAGCCTCGCACAAAGTTATGCTATTACATGCGGGGCAATGCGATCTTGAAGTAACATCGCAGTTTTATATCGCGCGTATCACAACGGCTTACCTTTTATACATTTGTCTAAAATCATCTTTATGGATTTTAATCATTTTATGGATAAGTCTCTTGTCACATATTAAGTCTGTTTGCGTTGCTTAAAAAATCCCCCAAAATTTTTGTATTCAAAATGAAATAAATATATGTTAAGAGGTGTTGAAGAGAGAAAAAGCAAAGACGCTAAGTACATAAAGAAAGCAACGCGAACAGACCTATTTACTATTTTTAAATTTTGTCAGAGCTAGTGGAAAGAGAAAGCAGAAATTTCTTACCTTATCCACATTCATCTTTTTGAAGCCACCTTGGAGAATTTTGAAATTCTGTATATACTCATGCTCCAGATTGGTCTTGAACTTGACCCTTTTCAAAGGTACACTGCCTGGGAAAAGCATGTCCATGAACTGACAATAGACTGCTCCAGTGCAGAGCTCTTCGATCTTGGTAAACGAAGATTGCAGACAGTCGTTCACCCACGCCAGCATGTCGTGGCGACTAAGATTGTCCGATGTCATGTTTGTAGCGTACACGTTAACAGCCATGTTACTCAATTTGCTATAACTGGAAGGCATAGAACAATAGATTAGACGTTGAAGTATTAGTATATTTTAACAATGTCAAATGATGCAATAACAAGATGCTAGCATAGCAACGAGCCGTAATCAGCCTTAAGTCTGGATGTTCATTTTTACAATGTAGATTAACTCTAATCTCGATTTCATTAATTTTTTTAATCTTTTCCTGTTTCTTAAGACTAAAAGATAAAAAGGAAGTTAAACCGAGATTAAAGTTAATCTACACTGATGTAGAAATTAATGTAGGAGCAGGTTATCATGATTATTATCAGACCCTAGAGAATAGAAGAATGTTAAAATCACGATTGCATTGCAATTCGGCGTGTTATTCAATATAAATAAAGTCAACGGGCGGAATAATACGATCGACGATCGAACTTTAGGAGATCCCAAGACGGACGGCATTCCATTCGGTTTTTTTGCTACGAAATTGTCGCGGTCGACATATTCGGCATTCTTTATTCTCGCGATTTCGATGCACGCGACCGCCGCTTGGGTGACCTCGTGCGACCTGCCATCGTCGTTGCCTGCTCGTTAATCCGTCTCTTTCGATCGCATACCTCGCAAGAGTGCAGTCCGCCCTGAATTCCGTGTACAACTTACCGAGGATCGCGAAAAACACGGGTAACACCGCACACGGGAGTGGTTCACGGCACGCAGATGACAAATGTGCACTAGATCGTTCAAACACGCATACACAACGGAAACTCGTAACGGTTTCTTCGAGCGCGATTGGCTAGCGTGGCGGCACGGATCACCTGAGAAAATAGATAGTCAACTCCCGGAGCAGCTCGGAACAGAGAGAAAGTTAGGAAAACAACTGGGAAAAACAACGATATCACTAGAAAGCCCTGTTTCTTCGACTAGTGACTTATCAATATCCTTTCCAATATTTTTCCCTATGGTTTAGTAGTTTCCCCACCCATGCATAAGAATAACCTCTAACCTTTTGTTGACTTCTGTCAAATTTACTCTGGCTTTGTTTACTTGGATTTTTTCCGACAAGTAAGTGATTCAGTTATCAGAAAATATTGTATAATTTACGGGAATTTTCTGTAAGTTAAACTTTTTGTATTCTCTGCTGTTTGACTGTTTATTGAAAATATAGCTAAGGTTACATTCCAAAATTCGTCCTCTCCGAGGAAGATTTTACTCTGAAACTGTGTAAATGTATGCTATCAGTGAACAATCACATTAATGAAATTTAATTTTTTTTAAAGAAATTTAATTGATTAACAAGGAGTGCTATTTAATTAATTGCATAAATAACAGAAATAATTTTTAAGGGTAATAAAGATCAGAATAATTGACTCGTACATATATCTACTGACTCATCTGTCTATTTGTATTTTGAAGCATCTAATCTATAATATGCTTTTTACTTTCTGTTTCTTGTTTTTTTTCCTTCTTTGTGATTATTTTATTCAGGTTATCATATCTCTTATGTTTCTTATCTCTTCCAAAGTTTGTCAATTTTTATCTCAAGCAACAAAAAACAAAAAAAAATAGAATAAGAGGCAAGGTATAAAAGTCTAATCTACAATCTATAATTAATCTTTCTTTTGTTTTTTTATCACCTTTTATTTCTTGTTTTTTTTATTTAGTATCCTATTTTTTCATTTTCTATTACATGAAATAAACATAAAGTTGATGAATTTTTGAAGAGATATGTAACAAGAAATCAAATTAAAGTGTAAAAGGAAAAAAAGCAAGAAGTAAAAGGTAAAAATAAAGCAAAGAGTACATTGTATACATAGATTAGATTAAGAAGTGGTAAAAAGTAAGAAACAGGAAGCAAAGAACTCTAATTATAGATTAATCTTTAATGGCGATTTGTATAAGGGTTCATGTTTTTGTATTTCAGCTCTCGAGATGTCGTCTGTCAAGTTGCTAGAAGAGAGAATTGCTAATTTAGAGAAACAAGTATATGGGCTTGGTAAGATGATGAATATCGATGATCCTGCACCGTCAAACGTTATTATCGATCGACTCACAGACGTCAATTCATTAATCAGCTCAGCATTATCAGGCAGAGAAAAACCAAACGCGCTTATCAAACGTTTGCCAGAGTTAAATGGCTACTTGGAGCCTACTTGTGAAGATGTTGATATGCCCACCAGTGCTAAAGCACAGCTGTTGTTGACAATGGAGCCAGAGATTGTGGAGAACTACAAGCTGTTAAACAAAGTACAGGAACTCATGCCTGTGTTGGAATCAGAACGTATCAAAGATGCGCCAGAATTAAATAATACACTCAACAAACTATCACTGTCGTATCTCGAAGCTTACGAAGATTCCAAAGAGTTGGATGCTCATGTACATGATCTGCTGTCTAAATATAATGCAGTTATAAATAGTATATCAGAATCATTAATTATTTTAGATAATGCAGTTACAGCTGCAGAAGTAGCAGCTAAGCCGAAGAAACAGACAGATGATTAATGAGATAATTGTTTGGTTTATTTAAATATCGATTAATTTATATTATGTTTTAATTAATACAAGTTAATATTGTTGCTTTGATTTTTTTATAATGCAAAATCATTTTTATCATTTATTTTTTAACTTATTTATTATAGAGAAGGATTTTAAAAGCGATTGGTCAGTGATGAAAGAAAATATCAGAATTGTTTAAAATACATTTATTTTATACTGTTTTTACTCGAAATATATAAAAATACGCATTCATCAATGACTACGTATATGTGTAAACATACTTTGTTGTTTAATCTCTATAACAATGCATTTTATTAAAAAATAGTTATATATTATATACATTTATCCTATCTATTGCTTAATTGTATCTATTGTTCATTTCAGAAATCCTTATTTAGGATCTCTGAGACAAACTATTGATTCGTATGTAATTGGACATGCATATGTATTGGTCTCTCATATTAAATTAAATAGATATATCTTATCAATTGTATATAAAGTGTACTGGAAATATCCAAAATATATTACAATTATTTTTTAATTCAAGTGGAGCAATAATTTTGTGTAAATAGTAATAAGTAGTAATTTTGAATATAAGAATGTAGAAAGTGTCTTTAAGAGACCCGTTAACTAATAAATTCTTATACCACATTATCCATAATAAACAATTACTTTATACAATATTTACATAATGATTCCTTAATTATAAGTCGGTATAATTTTGTCTTTGATTTTCATTACAAGTAAGATTTTCATAATTCTCATACATTACGAATGTTATAATTCTCTAGAATTTTTCACTCTCCCTGCAATCTATCGTGTAACAATAAAGGCACTTAAGTTTTTCTCATAATAACTCATCGCTATTGCGATATTCGAGAATTATTAAAATATCTTTCGTGCTATCAATAGGAACATTAAAATTGAAAAAAGAGAAGACGAATGTAAATGGACATGGACTTTTTTAAGCACAAAGAAAATTAGGGAGATCTATTCGAATTTTTCTTCTGTCATAGTTTTATATATATAGAATCACGATCTTTTTCTTATTAAAATTATGTGATTCTCTTCGTCGAATATGAAGTATCGGTTTCTTTATCTTCGATAAATTGTTATGAATGATTTAGCTCTGTGTCTGCAAAGCTGGCACTGTTTCGCGCAACCACGGGAGCGCTGGTTCCAAGCTTGAGTAAATTGCTGGATGACTCCCCAAGCATTCTCTACGATGACTTAATAATCCCTGGATTTCCCATCTTCTTCCCGAAGCACTCTGCGATTCACTGGCACACATCAGTGGCGTTCCTTCGTCATTCTGAAAACACAAATTGATTTATCATTAATATGTAATTCCTCAACGTATTAAAATTACATTTTTAATAATTTGTTGATATTACATATATTTTTCAATTAATTTTTGAAATTAAAATTTTTGCATATTTACGATTTACGTGATATAATGGTGCGTATTTTATAATTACAATGAATTAATTGAATACGATTATTTAAGGAGATTGTAAGGCAATGTTAAGAATTACTTGAAAAAATTACAGATTAGTCTAAATTGCATTTAAAAGTAATACAAAAAAATTAGAGACAGTTATGACCATCTAGATCAAAAGTTACTTCAATAAAAAGTAATATTTTAAAAATTTGTACTCTAATAGAAATATATAAAAATGTATTATAAAATAATGATAAAAATCTCATTTTTTAAAATAGTACATTTTTTATATAAGTACTTTATGAATTCAAAAATTTATGTAAAGTTACATTGAGATGACATTAATTGTTTAGTTAGTGAATAAACAAAATATTTATTTGTTATAAACTAATTCATGAATCTCTCTGAAATTTTACATAAGTCATTTTTAGTATTTAAAATATTTATATAAAAAAATTTTGCAGATTTAGATTTTTGTTATTATTTAAAAAATTTTGTTTATAACAATAAAACTAATATCAAAATAACTAATAAAATAAATAATTTATAAAATAAATAATTTATGTGTTGCTCAATAAAACAGAATGTTATGAATACAACTTTCACATGTATGTAATTTGTTTAAAGCGTAAATATTAATATATGTGTTTTATGCCCTTAAAGCCTACTTAAAGAGATAAGTATATTCGGATACAGAAGTTTCTTAAAAATTTTATTATTGCTTTAAAATAATTATAGAAATGTAAAAATTGCATTTTTTGTTAAACTTACGTAACAAGGGTTTTTATCCATGCATATATCGTGCTTTGTGATGAATCCTGCATAATGGCTCATGGCGTTACATTTATCGGAATTATTCAATGGAAGAGACATGAATTTGAGATATTGTTGTAAATTCATTTCCCCGTTCCTAGGGAATGTCCATCCTACTGTTACGCAAATTTGCTCCGGCTGAAAAATCATCATGTATATAGAAATCAGGAATGTGTTAATTAAACAATTAGCATACACATAGCCTTATCAGAAAATTTGATTGAAAGTATACCTGGATAGGCTGTCTGGGAAGACATATGGCGCTAATATTTCTGGAAAATACCAATGGTTCTCCTAATTTGATTAGAGCGATGTCGTTATTGTACAGGAACTGATTATATTTCACTCGAGGATAGGGAATGATATTTTTAACGGTGTTTCCTTTTAACATATTTCCATTGGTAAAAAGCTGCCATCCATTCTTTTCCTTGTGTCTACTGGAGTAAGTGTAAAAAATTATGTATTAACAATAATGGTTACATATTATGTTAAAAATAAAATATTCTATTTTATAAATCGAAATAAAATTATACAATAAGATCCCTGGTGGAAAAATGTTTACGAAAAACTGCATGAATTGAGATAAGATCTTAGAAATTTTTATAGATATTCATAATGGGACGTAGAGTGACATTGTTTATTTGAAAAACCAAGAAATCCTTCATCTTCAAACAACGCCACTCTACGTCTCATTATGAATACCTATGAAAAATTACGAATTTTTAACTAAGATCTTCTCAATCTATGCAATTTTTCGTAAAAATTTTCCCGTCAAGGATCTTATAATTTTATTTATAAAATACTAACAATTATTTTTTTTCTTTTTTACAGATTCGAAAATCTTTTTCCAGGATTAAAGTATATGCATTAATACGTGTTTGTGTGAAGTTTATATCGAAACGACAAAAAATTTTTCTTAAAAAAAAATATCTGGAAAACTATATAAGTTTTATAAAAAAATATTTCAGATAAAAGTTGCAAAGTTTAAAAAGACCTAGTCACTGGTTTCATCAGTTTGACTTAGGGTGGCGTCGCAAAGTCAACTCGAATTTTTTAAGTGAGACTCCCCATTTTTTCTTTCATTTTCTTATAGTCCTTATTGAGGCCTTTTCAAAATACTATAATTTTATTCATTTTAGATCAGCCGTTTAGAATTATTGGAAGTACTTTATGATGCGATGTCAGTAACTGTAGGTGAATCGAACACGAAAACTGTTCATTTTTTGCGCTAATATGTTTTGTTTAGCGTTTAGCAAATAACATATGAGAAAATTATTTAATTTCCGGGATCCAATTTCAGGATTAGTGTGCGAGGATTTTAAGAAAAATTTTTTGTCGTTCTCAGCATAAACTCCACCTTATAGAAGTACTCCATACCACACGTATTAATGCATATACTTTAATCCTGGAAAAGAATTTTCGAATCTGTAAAAGAAAAAAAAAGCAATTGTTATATAAAGATTACGACTTAATTGGTAATACAGGCTTTAAGATTCCCTTAAGACCGGACTCAGACTGTATACGCATTAAAGATTGAAATTGAAGATTGAAGACTGAAATTTAACCAATGTGAGGTAAAAGAATTTTAGCTTCTATTATTTTGATTCATAAATTTCAATCAATTTTCAATGCGTAGTCTGATTCTGACTTAATTAAGATAGACAAATCTCATTTATTATTATGTTTCACTACGAATATCTATAAAAAATTAAAAATTTCCAAGATATCTTGTCTCAATCTGTATAATTTTTTTTGTATCTTTTCATAAAAATTTTTGTTACAAGGATTAAGGGGATTCCAAAGCCGTCTGTATTACCGACTAAATCGTAATTTTCGTGTAACAAAAAATTTCGTGTTATTTAATTTTTTCCTCTTTTACAGATTCGAAAATTCTTTTATTGAAGTATACGCATTAATACGTGTCTGTGAGATGGAATTTATATCGAGAGTGACAAAAAATTGAAATCTTCGAAATTGAAATCTTAAGAAATTTTTTATCCGCAGCAAAAATTCCATCGACATGTATTAATGCACTTTAATCCTAGAAAAGGATTTTCCTAGAAAGGATAAAAGAGGAAAAAAGTAATTGTTATACAAAAATTATGATTTAGTCGATAATATAAACGGCCTTAAGATCCTCTTAAGAAAACGTTACGCATTTTTAATCTTTTATGGTTTGTCTGCTCTTTACAAATAACTTCGTACAATCATTTTTGTATCAAATTACCTGTAGATGCAGGAATAACTAGTTAGAGCATGCATAGGGCCGATTATACTGGCTGTACAAACAGTCCCTTCTTCCGATTTCTTCAACAAGGCCGTACTAGCCCATCGCTCAGGAGAATCTGTCAACCTTGCGGTCGATTCTTCCGCATAATGGAGACCACAAGTGAATTCCTGACACGACACTTGCATAATTTTGTCTGAGACGCAGAATCCCACTTCCTCTAAGTTCGTGACTAGCGGCAGGCGATAATTAGGATTTGTCTTCAGTCTTAGGATTTTCTGGCTTCTATCCCACGCAAACGATTCGAGTGTCTCGTCAGATCCGACGAATCCCAAAGCTTGACAATAGGAATCGCTGAATTCTTCGCTCCACCCGTCCGAGCAGACTAGTTGATAGTCGCCGTTATATTGTCTGGATCGAAATTTTATATCTTTTTTATTGCAAGGTATGAAATACTTATTATTAATTTTTAGAATATTTATTTTCATTGTTTCCCAATATTTTCAAGAACTTTTTTTTTATTTATATAAGCACACGTCTTTATAATTTTCCTAAAAAGTTATATTTATATTCGTATATTAATACATTAATACATTACTCATATTAATTCATTTCGAGCTAATGAAATAATTAAGATTTTTTAAAAATGATTATTTATAATTATTTTTTCTTGTTATACCCTAAATAGCACAGCTGCAAAAGCGCTTACAGGCGTTGCTACTTTTTTTTAGTGCTTTTTTAACGTCCTGTATAAGGTGCTGTGTGGGGTTTTACATCACTTTGCGCGAAAGCGTAATCTTTCTTCTTGTTTTATTTTTTCATTTTGATCATCGTTTTATTGTAGGTCTGTTCGCGTTGTTTGCACTTTTGCCATTCGGCATCTTCGCTTTTTTTCTTTTAAAGGCCAAATATATCTATATCTCATTTTAAGTGCAAAAATATTTGGATTTATTTTATATTAATATTTATTTTATGCAACACTATTAGATCTATTTTGACTCTTTCGACATTGGAAGGCTACCAGGAGAAGAGATTACAGCCTGTTCACCTTTTTATTATTATACTTTTTTGACTGTTACATTGAAAAGGATCTAAATCTAAGATCGAAACATTTGTATGTTTTTAATATATTGAATAATTTTAAGTTTTAATTATTGATTTGACTTTTTTACGCACCAATAACTGTGGAGACTTGCACAAGCATTTCACATTTTATTAAATTATTTTTTTTCTTTCTTTAATAAAATAGTACGTTATTAGTTCGTGTTTCGAATAAACATAATTTAGAAATCAAGAAGACAAACAATAAATGTATTATATTTATTTGGTATGATTTAAATACCTTATCTTTAAAAATGGCACGCGATTTGCTTCGCTCGCCGTGTTGATATCCGTTTCGGCGTTAGTGAGATTTCGATTTGCAGTAACATTGGCAATTAGGCAACTCCATTCGTCTGAATAATCTGGACAATTCTCGATGCCATCGCAGACTTGATTCAGAGGGATGCATCCACCGGTTTGACACTTGAATTGATCTAAGGTACAGTCGCATAACTTTTCGTCTTCCCCATTAATACAATCGGCAACTCCGTTGCAATGCCACGCTTGTGGGATGCACCATTTTTGCGTTGGGCACAGATATTCATTGTTTCCGCAAGTTTCCGTGCAATTGTACTCGTCCTGATGTTCTTCGCAATCGGGCCGACCATCGCATCGCCATAATCCCGGAATGCATCTTCCTACAATCGTAAAATTTCATAATTCTATCATGATTCTGATAAGAATTATTATTTGAGATATCTCAATCATTATGATTATTGAATTTTATTATTCGTTAGCAATATGCTCAAGATTTATTAAATCGTTTTGTATAGGTATGTAATAAACTTCTACTAATATTTTATTCAAAATTAAAAAATTTTTGGAAGTCTTAAACAATCAAGAATTTGGAATTTTATTATTTTCCATTATCATTCTATTATTACTCTTGCATATTGTATATCAATTGTACTCAATTACTTACCGCTTGGGCATCTAAAGTCATCAGCCTGACACTGCCAATTCTCGCAGTTATGTTCATCGCTGCCGTCATCACAATCTACTATCTTATTGCAAACAAGGTGCCTCTTCAGACAATGTCCATTAGCGCAGCGAAAGTTACTCGAACAACCTTCTGCTGTGCAGTTCCACTCATCCGAGCCGTCGGAACAATCATTTTCAGAGTCACATTTGGCGGACTGTGGGACGCAATACGCACCGTTCCTAGACGTTCCATTAACACATTGAAATTGACCTGTGGAGCATTTCAAGAGACTCCCAGGAAATGGAAATTCCGAAGGACTGCTAGCTGTGGTGTTCTCGATCTCTACCTTCAACGTTTGCGTAGTCGACTCTTCCTTAATGTGATCTACTTTCGCTTCTTCGTGGTCGCTGAATACTTGATCCGAAAAAAAAGTATTTTGTTCAGTCGTTTCGTTTGCTCTTGTATTAGGTTGACTTTCGACTGTCGTCTCATTTGCAGTCGTTTTTTCCGCATCGTTCGTTGTGATCATGGGACGAGTATAATTTCGTATGATTACGTAGGGCTCCGTGACTGGTACCGACTCTATTATCTCTTCTGATACAGGTATAAAGCTAGGATAATTTTTGGGCTTCGTCTCTGTGACCAAATCTTTATTTTCGGTTCTAACCGCTGTATCTTTCCATTTCGATATGGGCACGATGTTGCCTTCCTTATCAGCCACTGTGAATCTGGGTACATTTGGGTATATATCCGAGCTTACCACACTGTCATGCAGTTCCTCACGGTCTGTAGTCGTAATCGTCGATGGTTCCGTTTGGAAAAGTATGGTCTGATCGAACCTTTCCGTCAAAACGTTGTCTTCATTCTGATCCTCCAGACTCAGGTCTTTTTCTTTTTTGTATTTATATTTGTCGAATCCCTTCTTATCAATTGGTTTTTTCTTGCTTTCCTGACTCTTTTCCAGCGGTATTACTCTGAGCGCCTCTTCCGGATCAAACAATATCGGTCTTGGCGGAACCGTAGTGAACAATATTCTATAATCTATCATAGGTTCCGTGTCGTCCAACATTTCCGTGACCGGTCTGACATCTTCCGTGGTGGTGACATCGTTAGGCATAGACGAAGTTCCTTCTACGCCACCTACAATATCTTTTCCTATCGTGGACATCATAGGAGTAGTCTCAATTTTTATGCTTTCCGTCGCACTTTCAATTATCTGCCCATTTTTATCATATTCTATTTTCCGGTCAGTTTCTAAGCTGACGTTACTCTCGTACACTGTTGTCGCTGCCATGTTTCTTTCCGATGTGTCCATTACATTGCTGGGTGTAATAACACTCTCTTTCTCTGCTTCGTTTTTTTTCGTTGCATTGCTAGCATCATCCGTTGAAACTGTCTTGTCAGTAGTTTCCATTTTCTTGTCTACACTCGGTACCTCTTCACGCAATGTTGTTGATAATATATCACTTTCTGTTGTTTGCAACTCCTCGGGCAAGATTGGGATCTGAGCTGTAGTTTTAGTTTCCAGCGTGGCTTGAGTTGTTGTCATTTGTGCTGTAACAGCTTCTTTCTCGTCGGATTGACCAACATTCGGCGGATCCGTATTGTTCTCTTCATGTTTTCCATTATCGATTACAGTCGTGATTTCAACTTTGTCGGTTGTCGTGGACATTTCCTGTTGAATTTCTATAGGCAACACAGGTTCTTGTGTAGTCAATCTACTATCTTCCATTTGATTGTTTATAACTCCATCGGTTTTCGTAATCATCGGACTTTGTGTCATATCAGAAAATATCTTTTCGTTCGTTTCGTTTTTTTTCTTTATGACATCGAACATAATTAACGACGAATAAGGACCATTATAAGAAACTTTTATAGGATCAATGTCCTTTAAAACTGCTTTTTTGGATGACTCTATAACTTTAATTGGAATGCCGGTATTATCGTGCTGATATCCTTTTGACAAAGCCTCATCCGTAATATCGTTGTAGTGATCTTCGACAGCGTTTTCTTCTGGTTTTTCTGAACTTGTCACGCCGCTTTCTATCGTGATATCTTCAACTTCTTGTACTTTCTTTCCAGCGGAAATTACAACTTCAGGTTCCGTTTTCTTATCTATAGGTTGCAATGTAGTTTGAGAAATTGAATCTACTGATTTATCTTCTACTGCCAATGGGATTACTTTCAATTCTTTATCTTCGCCATTTTCCTGATCTGCAATGCCGTCTTTTGTTCCGTCATTGTTGACTGATTTCAGTATATTATTTTGATGTGATACGTTTAGAATCTTAGCTTCTGTATTGTTAGTATGTGTGCTGTTGCCTACGTCATTTGTCGTATTTATTTCATGGTTTTGTGTTTCTTTTATGATATCTACCTTCTTTTCGTTATTCTTGGAAATAACGTCAATTAATAAATCTTTGGTTTCAGTTTCATTTACTCTGTCTGCACTATTACGTGTTAATGGCCGATGCGTTATAACATCATCGATATGAGTTTCAAAAGGATTAGGCCCATTTTGCTCGTCCTTATCTAGGCGTGGTTTCTTTAAACTTTCTTTTTCTTTATGAACGTCCGGTAAGAATGGTGACATATCCTCAGCAGGTCGATCGTCTGACTTTCCTGTGAAATGATCTACCGAATTTTCTGGAAATACCGCCGGGTGAAGAGGGTGACTCGTTAAATGTTCTTGAATTTCATCAGGGCGTACCACATGTTTATTATTGCTCGCAGGAACGATATTCTCATTAGTATGTATTTTAGATGAATCGATCGAGGTTGTATCTTCTATAGATTTGTTTTCTTTTGTTGTCGAATTTTCTGCTTTCAGAGATTTATTTGTGACTTGTTCTGGAATGAGTTCTGGAATTATCGCGTGTATCTCTACTGGTTGCTCGGACTTTGGTATCAACATGATATGTTCGTCGTCCGCCGATTTCACGATAGGTTCCCTGAGTGGTTCGACATTATGAGCAAAATTTTCCGGTACTTTAGGGAAGACCGTTGTCGGCATATGTTCGATGACATTTTTCTCGCTTGAATCTGGTGTATTTGGTTGCAATGCGGGCTCAGGTACAAATTCTTCCCGATATCCAAGTATTGGCTGAGTAAACATGTCAATTGGAGTAGTTTCTGGTATCGTAGTTGTCTCGTGTACTTTAGTATAATTATTTGTTTCTGGATTTCTATTACTTACGCCATTTATTTCTATTGTATGGATATGTCCTGTCGATGAATGCTTATCGTTATTGAATTTAGTAGTCGATTCTGTTTTTTCTTCTACTGATGTGACTGGCACAATAGTTGTTGCAGTAGTTAAATTGACTTGTTCAAAAACATTTAAATCGATGTCTGATTTTTGTTTTGTTAAATCGTGTTCACTAGTCGCAGAACTATTTTGGATATTACTTAAATTCGTATCAAAATTTGTTTTTGTAGTAGAGTCATTTTCTTTATCTTCTTGAAGATTAGGATTTTCTGTAAATTGTTCTGTGACTGATTCCGCATGATTCTCAGGTTTGGCTGATATAACATTTACATCACCATTTTGTTTTAAATCTCTATAATTTAAGGTAGTAAGACCAGCCTCGATAATTGTACTTTCAGTAATTTCATCATTCTTACTATAAGATTGTATTGTTGTTGTTTTAGTATCTACATTATCATTGATATCTTTAGATGTTAAAGGTATTATCTGTAAGGGTGTATCATTGTCTGTTGAATTTTCATTAGGCTTTACAGTTGTGATAAGAGTTTCATTGTTTTTGGAATTATCGCTTTTATCTGTTAATTCAATAAGAGATTTGAATACATTAGTTGTACTAACATCGTCCGAAGATGATGTCTGTGTAGATGATTCAGAAGTATCATCATGAGACATCGGTTTAATAGAAAATTCAGGTCGATCAGATATATCAGTTTTTGATTTCAAATACGGTTCTCTTGTTAAATGTTGCGATTCCGTTTTTGATTTTATCTCACTGTCTGTTTCATTGATAGTTATTGCTGATTCTGTAATAGGCACTTTTGCAGATTCTCTTTCAGTAATAGATTCTGCTTCAATAGTAGATTCGACTTCAGGAGCAATTTCTGGTTTTGCAGTTGGCTCTGGTTCAGAAGCAGGATTTGGTATAGTAGCGGATAATATAGGTGTAGACTCTGGTTCTGGTTTAACGGTGAATTCTGGAACAATAATTTCTGGTGCAGTAGGCTCTGGCTCAGCACTGAGTTTTGGCTCAGCATTGGGTTCTGGCTCAGCACTGGGTTCTGGTTCAACACTGGATTCTGGCTCAGCACTGGATTCTGATTCAGCACTGGGTTCTGGTTCAGCACTGGGTTTTGGCTCAGCACTGGGTTCTGGCTCAGCACTGGGTTCTGGATCAGCACTGGGTTCTGGTTCAGCGCTGGATTCTGGTTCAGCACTGGATTCTGGCTCAGCATTAGGTTCTGGTTCAACACTGGGTTCTGGTTCAGTTGTAGATTTTGATTCAGAGGTAGGTTTTAGTTCAGCAAAAGGTTCTTGGGAGGTTTTAATGGGAGACTCTGTTTCCATAGTTTCCTTCGAATGATGTACATATTCATGATTCCAATGAGAATCATCATTCTTAAAAACTAAATGTTTCGTCGTTGGTGTAAATTCGGTCTGTTGTTCTATTGATATGTCAGATTGCTCAGGATTAACATCTTTTGTTTTAGACTTCGCCGTCGATGTGTCTATTTCTGCCGAACCTGTTTTGAAGTTCGTATTTTTCCAAGTATTAGGATGTCTGGGTTCGAAGTCTATCGCGCCTGGATCTCTGCTTCTACCTTGAAAATCATTAATTAGTTCCGTGGTAGATTGTGGCATTACATCATCCATTTCGACATTACTCAAATCGCTATCATCCACACAAGTTTTGCCATCATGGTGCAATATTTCTCCTAATTTACAGGTACATACAAATATGCCAGAAGAGTAATCATATTTACAGTTTCCGGTGCATTCAAGATTGCCATATTCACATTGATCGATAAGCTTTCCTACATGAAGTCTGTTCAGGTGATATTCTCCGATCATATTACCATTTTTTCGTAATACATCTTCGATGTATTCCTGACTCTCTTCAGGTGCATTTCGAGGTGGATGACTTATTCTGAATCTTATTTCTCCTTCCTTATTGATGTCGTATACTTTGATTACAGACATGCTGCCCGCTTGTCGAAGAATATTTCCTAGATGCTCCTCTATTTCGGAGCTTACTTGTCTGTATACTCGAGATTTGATGTCACTAAAATCGTCATTCCAGTTAAAATCGTCTAGTCTCAAAGTTCCATCCAGAGCATCTGGTACAATATCGAATAATGTTTCGTCAGTTGTAGGCCACGGTGGAAAAGTCGAAGTTAAAGGTGGTGGACTTAATGGCGGATCCTTCACATATTCTCGACTTCCGGCCGTCTGCACTTCATTAAATTGGCGTGTGTTATTTTCTTCTACGTTCTCTAAAGGTTCCGTAGCCGGTATTGGAAATACACCAGCTAAAATAAAGACATAACATTTTTATTTTGGAGCAATTTTATTGTATACTTATAAAATGTCTAATTTATTTTATACATGTGTAATATTTTTGTATATAGCTATATGGATAGTATGGATGATATATTTTTTTATACTATTATGAATAATATATATTTTGTAAAAATAAAACTTGTAAAGTTAAAAGAATAATGATTCGTCTTACTTGCGGCCAAAATGGCGATGATTACGGCAAGTACTATAATCAACAGCGCGCAACCCCAAGCCATTCTTCTCCAGTATGAATTTCTAGACCTTTTATCTTTCGTAACGTAAAGTTTCTCGCCCCTGCAACACAATTTCGTTGTCACATAGAGACATGAATCTATTGCATGTAATGTCTTTCTTGTCCTAAACCCAAAAAGCATATTTTATACAGCGTTGCGCATGTAATGCGATTCCTAGCAACCTTCGTCAATGTCCAGTCTATGGGATTAGAAGCTTTCTTGGTCGCACCCAGTCTAATGCCTAAACTCTCATATACCAATGTGCGCCCCTGCTGTGCGCATTTCTTGCTTAAGTATCTTCGATTAGATTTTGAGAATAATAATAACATATCGCGAGATTGGTTTGCGTTTTGATTGGTTTACGGTACTACATTTCGGGATTAATCCTGATCAGTTAATCAACGGTGATTCCTATGTTTATAGCAGTAGCATTTATGTCGATCTTTGTGATCTATATTGTTATCGATTCTCTTATTTGGAGAAGCCGTCTCGGTATCAATAGGACGAAATAAAGGGTAAAAGTAAATTCTTGGACGTGCAATTTTTATGAAGAAATTTTCGTATTCGATTCGACTCGAGGGAGGATAGCATAAGCGTGTTAGTACGCGACCGCGTGCCCCTAAGAGATATTCCACTAAGACAGTTCCCAGCTGTATTTTTTTGTTTTTTTTTTTTCCCTCGAAAACATCCGTCAAGTACCTGAGGGCTGTCAGCCAGTGGGAATAGTCGACCAATCCGGCGGCGGGATCTCTCAGGCTGAGTCCCTCGCGGCCGACGCCGGGACCCAAATCAAAACGCACTCCAGCTACGGTTGTTTCAACCTCGGCCTCGGGACCCCTGCTAAGTACCGTGACAACAGAAAACACCGTCTAACACTCTATGTGAGGCTTTTCGATCAGCAGCTTGCCCAAGCTCTATGTGCTATTGGCTGGAGCTAAAAACGGTGCTAAGATATCTCTATCGCCTGACAATTCCCTCGGCAACGGAATACTTGCGCTTCTTTCTAGGAAATATACTTCTATCCTACACAATGTTCTTTCTCTAGACGTTTTCATCATAATTCTATGACATACATAGTGCTAGCAGTACGATTATTCTGAAATGGATATTGAGACGTATATATTGCGCGATCCCGCGCCAGGATCTGATAGTGTTGGTATGTTTAATTTATATAGCAAACACTCTCGCTTTTCATAACGTAGTTAACTTTTTGTCGTGCGCAATACAACTTTTGTATTTGTAAAAATGGTATTCCATTGTAAATCTGACAGCAATAATAGAAAGCCTTGTTTAAAAACGTTGTAATACCGGTACATATATATAATTGGAAGATCCTATAAGGACGTACGTTTTTCTCTTTTTCCTGTTCCCTGTTTTTAAAATCCAGAAGAATTTTCGCATATTCGACTGATTTTCACGAAAAATAGTTAAATAAGAGTTAGAAGGCGGAACCAGAAATAAAATAAAGAATACGTAAGCATCAGAGATATGTTCGCTTTGACAAATAACTCGTTACCTGATGTACTTTCGATGCTCGTTAACCGGCACGAAGTACTCTTCATAAGGATCAGCTGGTACTTCGCAGGCTTCTTGACCCTTTGTCTGAATATTGCCTGTGTATGGCCTCATCGAGACCAGTTCCAGATTTACGGCCTCGATTTGCTCCTTCTTTCCGGAGTCTATGGAAAACGGGAAACCGTTTACTATCGGGATATATATCCACGCGTATGGTGCAACCGGTTTTCATTTTCCGGTCACACACGAAATAGCGGAGAAACCGCATTCCACGAAATAGTAATGTGACTAAACAGGGCCGAGTTTCCTGCTGCATGCATAGCGTAACGAGGCAAATTCGCACGAAATATAAGGATATTGTATGTTAATAAGAAGTACATAAACAAATAATTAATGAGAGGAAGAGATTGACGGTTTAATTTAATTTAGATAATAGGAATACTTGAAATTACTGTTGTTACATTAAAACGCGCGAGATTGAGAAAGGCATGTTAATAATCGTGACATGTGTCAACGGATCCACATGAAAAGTCCCAGATACGATACTTCCTAGGATTTATTTATCGGCCTTTTATCGGCCATGAACGATTTTTTCTCTACAAACCGGTAGTAATGCCAATGCCGGTAATTAACGATTGAAAGTCTCGCTCTTACTGAAATCGTGTCCTACGGGTGACGGTAATGGAAGATGATAAGCTATTCTATAGCGGTTTCTTGTGGTACCTTTCCTTCTATTCATACATTATATTTACGTGACTAGAAATGTACAGTTAACTCGGTCTTTTAAAAGCGCGATTACTTCTAATTTTAATCTTACTCAAAACTGTTACTTACTCATAATGTTTTAAGTTCATAGGTATTCATATAACGTATTCAAGCCTCAGTATGTCCATGTATAGTTGCGGGATATCGTATACGTGATATTATTTGTGAACTCACCGTTGATCTGTACGCTCGTAGCACTGTTGTTAAGGAAACTCGCGTCGTTATTATTGCCATTCCCGTGGATGCCATTGAGTTTCGATTCCGGCATAGTCTTCTCTGTGTTATCGGCTGGCACCTCAATTCTCGTTTCCGTTTTATAACATGGCTCCGAGCTCGGCTTAATGGGTTCGACGTAGTGTTGGGAGATGAAGGATCGTTGGTGGCCATTTTCTACCGGCGCACTGTCCGTCGAAGACTTGTGATCCTGGTTCAAGGCTGCTTGTTGCTGACCGCTGTTCTCCAACTTGGAACCGCTAACGCACTCGTCTTCGTTGGCGAATGCCGGATTATCCGTGCCGGCGGCATCCGACATCTCTCGATCGCGTCGCCGAAAGCTGCTAAACCCTCACCTGATAACACCCACCTGGTATCGTCTGTCATGCGTCTCGTTTCTGCAATCAAATTGCCAGATTTATAGATCACGAATTCGTCGTTAAACTTTAGTTTTGCTACAATTTTATTATTAGATTACTCATTTCATTAAATGGATGTCACAAAAAGTTAAAAAGCAGTAAATTTATCAACAAGTTATTTTAGCGATTACATTTCGATCCAATCTGTATCAGTACAAACAATAAATTTAACTTTTGATTCGCCAATTTCTTTTTATTCACCGAAATTTATTCAACTCTTCCTGCACTTATCGTCAAGGTTGCAGTCAGATTACGAATAATAAAAACAAGTCTATTTAAATTCTATTTTATTTAGAGCTTATTCTAGAGCTTTTAGACTGTTGGATGAAATATATCATCAACCATCGACGAAAGTAGATCTATGCCAATGACATCAGCGATAGAGGCTGACTTGTATTTCTGCATGAGATGGGCGAGGGAGATGGGAGAAGCGTGAGAGAGACGTCTCGCCAGTGTATTCTACCGATATCCTCGCGAAACGATTTATCGAACCTGTTCGTTGAACGCAAAAATCAATTATCTCTTAACGCTGACTTAATCGCAGGATCGCTAAAAGAGAAGGAAGATGTTTGCGGTCTGATCGCATCGCCCGCGATTGTTTCGCTTGCGTTGCAAGATGTTATGAATCAACAGCGATTCGAATTAAAGGCTCGTGATGAGAAATTTCGTGAGAAACATCCTCTGCCGCTGGCAAAGACGAATTCGCCATAGTTCGCTGCGCTTCTCTCTCTCTCTTTCTCTCTCTCTCTCTCTCTCTCTCTCTCTCTCTGTCTCTCTCTTTCTGTTTATCTCTCTTTCTCTCAACCTCATCTCTTCCTCCGTGCGTTTCCTGCGAATCTCCCGCCACTCTCGGTCCCTCGTACAGCAGTCTATTTGATTTATTTTTTCGACTTTGAACGGCGTCGAGCCAATAAACTTCAGGATCACCAGAGAAAAAGGAACAGCGAGATTCAATCCCTTCTAACTGCCGCCAGACTCGACAATATGGAAAACATCGTCGTTTCTCTCAAAGTACCCACTTCAACCGAAATGAATCTCTTTGAATCGTTTAAGAAACGATTGAATGCATGTGCTTTAACGAGCTCTTAATGCACAGAATGCTGCTTAGTTTTTTTGCTGATTGATGCGCACGAGAGCTTTTTCCATCGTAGCATTATTCGATATAGTTATGGATGCGATTGGATGCGTACATCGCGATGTTATATAATACATCGCGTCACTCTAATTTGTTTACATAAAATAGACATCGAGTAATGATTCTGAAGTCAAAAGAAGGAGCAAGGTTGTCTAACAAGGCAATCTTTTTTGTTCTACATAAGAACGCGAACTTCATGTTTTTTAATTAATCAGTTTTTTAATCGGATTGAAAAAAGATTAAACGTCACTTAGTTCTATTGCATGATTCATTAGATATGTTTTTCTGTAGAGTAATATTGGATTTACTTTTTTGCGTTTCCATAGGTATAGCAATAAATATTCCGAAAATTCCATGTATGTGTTCAAAGTTCCGCAAAAAATCTGATTTCTAGTCGCACGGATTAAATCTTATCTCATGCTTTCGAGAGGATGTGGCAAGTCGAAAGAGGCAGTGAATCAGTTTGAAAATACCTAGCTAGCTCAGTGGTACTTGACTGTTGGCTACGCGGCGACTTTCAGGATACCCTATAGGCATGCTCGGGACGAGCGAGTGTGTTTGCGAGTGTACATACAAACCGTTGGAGGTATATACTGCACCGAAAGTGGTTGACCCTGAGAGTGCCCGGCACAAAGGACTGATTCACCCCGGAGCCAATGTGAGAAGTCCTTCCGAGGAAGGAGCTCGACACTCACCCGGGTCGATTCTGTGCAGGATCTTCTTCTGACATAATCCACGGAGACAGTAGCATATTAACATTTTTCAACCTGAGAAACCGTGTAACCACAAAGATTCACTCTCGAATAGTCCAAGCGTGAAACTTCCTCTTAATAAAAATTCGCTTCAGAAGATGCCTTGCGTCATACTGTTATTGAACGAGCAATAAATATTAACTTGACTGCTGCAGAATCTTTTTTATTCTGTAGTTTATTTTATTTTTTTACCTTATGTATTTATTAGGAAAAAAATAACATTGATGGAAATTATACAACAGAAAATTTTTATTTTTTATAATTTTACAAATATTCTATATATTGTAAAAAAAATTTTTTTAAACAAATTCTTGCTAAGAAACGTGTTGAAAATAAATTTCAACGTTAATATTGACATTTTTAATGTGACAACAATTACGCGGAATTCACAATCTCACTATCAACTTCCTCTCATCATATAGTAAAATATTCCCAACGTTTAATTATCTCAAAAATGATGAATTAAATTCTCGTTGAATTAATTTCTTTTTCATTCGAACAATGTTAACTACACATTTTGTCACTGTTACTATATCGTTTTCATTTCATAATACTACGCGTAAGTTTTTGCTAAGTTTTTACAGAAGTATTCAACGAATCTTGCGCATTTTAGTGAAAGCGTTTTACGTTCATGAAAAAAGTGCAGTCAGAATGACGTAGAAGTGCCGTTCGGTATTTCTGGTTTCTCAGGAGAAGACTAATTAAATATAAGAAGTAGTGACAAAGTGTCATGCGATTTAACATAATAAAATGTACCTCTTACTCATTTTTTAAAAATAAAATTTTTGTAATTTAGCGCGAATTATACATCGTTTCTTATTAGATTAATTTTTGACTATAACAATACTTTGAACTCGAATTGAAAATTTTAAATGGTTGTACAATCTGTAAGATCGGTGTTATAAGGTTCTAAATTAGTAAAAAATTTTGAATTTCTCTTTATCGTTGTAAAATTTTTGCATTTTACAATTCAGGACTTGAAATTTAAGTATAGTTTTTATAGTTATAGTTATTTATATAGATCTTTATAAATTCTTAATAATTTTTTAAAACGCATTTTAAGTGAAGGTATCTTAAAATAGAACTTGTTAGAGGTAGCCACGCTTTGTAAAAATATCCTTTACATATGAAAAATGAAAATTCTCCGATTAGGATAAAAATTTCAGCTTGCCGTGAAATTCAGCGTGACGCACTAGACTTATTCTGCCTGAAGAAGGCATGCATATGAGAGGCGATTCGATTTGTGCTCGCAGATATAAATGCGAGATAATTGTACATTAAAAGTCTTGGAGACTCGCGGGATAAACATCTACACATTGCGGTGAGAAAATCACTAGAAACGAATCCGTATCGCTGCTGGACCGTGCCATGAAAAACAATGAAAAATGTGCGAGTCCACCGAGAAGCACGCGATTATCCTCGAGGTAGAAAAGACTCGTTGATGCTCATCGTTAAAGGATATTCTCCAACGACATTGCCTATAATTTACGGGACTCGATTGCTGATACCACTAAGTCTCGCTCTACCGAGCTCGAAGACTTTCACCTTGATCGCAATCGCGACGGAATCTTGCGTAACTTTTCAGCATTATCTATGCACACCCGCGATTCGGTCAAAATCAAATTACTCTATGACGTAACGTGTACTTGCTATGAAACTGTAGAACACAATTCATTTGAGTATTGTGTACTAATTGCACAAGAACGGAAACATCGAACATATACCTACATATCGAATAGGAAATCGAAGTAGCTCATTTATGAAAATAAAATTCTATTTAAAATCTCTATTTTCTTCTAATAAAAAAATCTTTTGCGGGAACATATTCAATGCAATTAAATTACTTGAATGCATTATCCTGTGTATTAACATTAATGGACAAAGGAATTACGGTGCAAAATGACCATAGGAATCACGACAGGAGGGCAGCACGACAAGAAGATGTCCACCTTTTCCTGCGTCAGTTTTCAAAGTGTACATCAATCCGCTATTACGCGTCGTACTTTCATATTTTATCTTAGCATTTTAAATTATACATTCAATCTGAGAGGCAAGAGAGATTTTACGTACAATCTTCATTTCTTTCTTCGTGAAGTTTAACTGTTAGCAATTTACATCGGTAGCCTATCAAGAACTTTAACCCTTACGATGAACGAAGCATTCGCAAAGATCATTCAGAACAGAGAATTATTACTGCGAGTCAAGCCGATTGGATCGAAGGATCCTGCGTAGTGTTTAATACAACGCACGCGAGACCAGTTTTGCTTGTTTTCCCCACGCTTCGTAGCCTCTTGGACCTTCGGAAACGATTGAATGTTACCAATGTCCTTAGGCTAGCAAAAAGAGACAGTCTTAGATATCCTAAACAGATTTACTGAGTGATTACGCAAAGGAAATGTAGAGCAATTAAATGTCCTTGTTAACTAGAACATTGAGCAAATATGTATTATATATTTATACATGTATCACGCTATTCACGATAAAGTCTTTAAGATATCTTTTAGAGTTATAAGTGTTGTCTAAAAATTTATTAACAATTACTTATATAAAAAGTACTTTATATTAGCCTTCCGAGTTTATAATAATATAAATTTTTATTATATTACATACTATATTTACATGGAAGATTTATATTAATGCGCAAACAAATATATAGATTTTTAATATAAAATTTAATATCTCGAATTTTTTTTCATTCCCATCACATATATTTCACTTCTTTAGAAATTATCTTGAAAACATTAATTGTAATATCTTTGATCTGATAGTTTGATCTGATTTAAGGAAAAATGTGCCCATAATTAGGCAATGTTAGCATTCAGTGCTACTAGAAGATTATATAAAATTGCTCGCATTGTAGGGTGAAAACAACGAAGTCTTTCATCGAAAGAAAGAGGAGGGGGGGAGGGGGAGGGAAGAGAGAAAGAGAGAGAGAGAGAGAGAGAGAGAGAGAGAGAGAGAGAGAGAGAGACAGATCATGGAGACAGATCATCTGTGCGAGAGTGTCACATATCGCCGATTATTCGTGAATATTCGCAGAATATTGTAAAATTTCCGTAAATGTGTTATTATGCTTATCGGTCGAGTGCCGAACTAAGATGAGCCGACTGTCCGAACGCCGGCGAATGTATAGTTGCGAGCTATTGTATGCTTAATTACAAATGTAACTGGTCAATTTCACGGTGCGCGCCGCAGCGACGGATGATGGTCCGGTTCCATTGTGCTGAAGTCTTTTAAGATCGTTTCCTTTCTGGTTCCGAAAGCGAATATCCGATATCGAAAAAGTATGCCAATGAACGCATCGATTACGCTCTCTTTGAGATATAAAGTCCTTCTATCTTCATTTATGTATGTATATATTTGTGCGAGGATGCGTGCATTGTGCAATCGCGATGTCTATAGAATCTTCGAAATGTCAAAGGTTTGTTGCACGTTTGGATGCGGATGCGCGTCGATCGCCTCTTTATGTTGTATACCGTTGAGGTGCTTCCCTTACTCCACAGGTTACATCTATAGTTATCTACCTACAGATATTAAATATCATAGTCACATCATTGTTCTCGATACAACTTTCTACTTACTAAGTAGAGATTTGGAATTTAAGACTAATAAGGCGAAAAATATATTTGATTAATTCGTGAAACGCTTTGATTGGCACAAACAAAAATGAATAGGCAGCTTAAAATTTTCAAATTCGACTAATAAATATCGTTTTGTCTTGAACAGTTCACAGCATTGCAGTCAGTCGTCTGTAATGACCTTTCTGTAGCACGAAGGTAGCCGGCAGCATGATGGTGATGATGACGATGAAGATGATGATAGTGTTGGGAATCTCTGAGGCACATCCTCGCTGCTGAGCAACCTATACTCTTGCTCCCGTCGGGGCTATGTTATCCAAGATACTTTACTTTCTACATTCCTTGCGAGACAATACGTACACCCACGTAACCATTTGTTCATATACCTGTCTGTGCAGGCAAGACATAGTTATTCAGACTAGTCTGGCCCGCAAACGACAATTACGACAAGTCTCCGAGCTCAAAACTTGGGTGTAATTGTCTTTAAATTTGCAGTTGCAATTGCAATTGCAAATGCCGTTGGCACGTTACCAGATTTATTTATGATAACATGATTTTATTTGAATATCAAAGATTGTACTTAAGAGATAATTTTGGAAATATTTTATCATTTAGATTTTGTTTTATTGATCCAAATATCGATTGTTGTCGACGAGATATTAAATTTTATATTAAAAATCGATATATTTCTTTGTGCATTAATATAAATCTTCTATGTAAATATAGTATGTAATATAATAAAAATTTATATTATTATAAACTCGGAAGGCTAATGTAAAGTACTTTTTATATAAGTAAAATTGTTAATCAATTTCTAGATAATACTCGTTTAAAATTATCTAATAATAGATTGTACATACTTCGAATATTCAATCGATGAAAGTGAGAGTAACTGACGAAAGACTCGTTGAAGCGATGGCTTAATTGATTTTAATAAATATTGACACGAAACATTAATAAGTTTTGCACAAAGTTGAGCTCATCGACAGTTACGTAAATGTTGAATCTAGCCGAATTCCAGTTAAACCAGGCGGATTAGCATGGCAGTGGCAGGCCTGAATGGTCTAATTGATTCGACACATGGCAGTATTTAGATCCTCACCTATTTCGGATCAATGCGTCATTTCAGAGCTTCACTTTCGCCGATGATCACCAATAGACGGCATTACAAGGTCATCCAACTGTTGAACAGGATTTATTATATTATGATTGATTTAACACCCTTTTTTTTCTGCTCCTGCGCTTATTATCCGATTAATTTACTATCTTGTAGTGCGCTCGCTCGGATCATAACGTCGATAATTGCAAAAGATCACGGATTAATCCAGAAGATGAGTTGTCATAATGTCAGGTAGCGTAAAAACTATTAATAAGGGAATAGGGAATAATTAAATCATTCTAATTATTACGTTCTTTAGCTAAAAAAGCGACTTTTAATTAATAATCTTCATAATTCTTCGTAAGATAGATTCTCCATATAAAAGAAAAATGTTATTATTAAAAGCTTAAAAACGCGCGCGATATATTAATTTGGATTGAATTATTTGATTGAATGCAGTTATTACAATTGATAGAATTTCAGTGAATTATTGTAGATTTCGATATTGCAAATGCGGGGAAATGGTTTCGGTGCTTATTAGTGATGCTTATTAAAGAAATTGCAATTAAAACGATAATAATAATTTTGATTGCAACGTTTAATTTCTGTAATTCTTCAACTGTATAATTATAGCTCGTACATCTGGAATTATTACATGATAAGGTTGGCAATTGTCCGTAACACATTACCAAATAATTACTGTATTTATATCGAAATCTTTAGTGAAATTATTTCTCACCAAGAAGAAAACTTCTCTAGTTGATATTCGAGCTAGCTAGAGAAATTGCACCTCGACAAAGAATAAAATGTAGAAAAAAGTCATATTATGACTTATTTTATTCATTTTTTTATACAATAGTTGTTGAAACAGATAGTCTCACAATCAGCTTATAATGCGTGTAAAAATTTGTAAAATAATAATAAAAATGCACGGAACAGAGAGTTTTCTTGCATCACTTGTACAACAGATCAATTTACGTATTCTGCGTATTATACAACTTGTTATAATTATATGATAAAAATCAAATGGAAAAATTAAGGTGCAAACAGATATGTAAATAATTGCTCTAACTAGAGGTACTTAAAAGAAGGTATGAGTATTCATTTATTGCAATAAGCATTTCTTTTACGTTATTTAAGGGAGAATAATAGGCTGTCATAAAGTATATATGAAGCGTAAAGAATAATCTGTGCGATATAGAGCAAAGTGAATTCTTAAATAAGCATTTTAACGCGAGCGTACCATAATGAACCTGCGTTGAAGTCACCACTTATCCGTTTTCGCCGAGCATTGAAATCTCTTTTATTGCTGGACAGTAATTGCACTTAAACGGCGCAAATCCATGGTGGATTTGAGTCCCGTTATTTATTTTCTTTTTCACACGTATTTGTGTTCTAAAAAAAAGTAATTTTCTTTTTCGTGAATATAACTATATTTATGCGTCCAAAAAAAAGTAATCAATTAATTTTTGTGATTGGAATTTATATTATTTACAATTAAATACTTTCAACTCTCATTGATAAATTATAGCTACGGTTTTTAGTTTCATATCTGAACTCGGCATCATATAATACTTAATTGATTGCAGTTAATTCTTTTACAAGATCTTATCACGGCGAAGTATGAACACGAGCACGCGATTTTAAACTTCCGCGTAAGCACATGCTAGAAATGCTAGAAACAATTGTGATCCCTTTCACATAAAACGGAAGTTTGGAACCATGCAATACCGATACAAATTTCAATTTGCAACAGCAATTTGTGATCCAATACAGATATAATAGCTATTGATGTTTAGTTTTGTGCAATGACAGAGAAACTATTTCGCTGAAAAAAAGGCTGTGCGTTCTTATGTCTCGTTGCGCGTTAAAGTACCTCGTAAATTTTCAGCGCAACGAGAGATAAGAACGCACAGCCTTTTTTTCAGACAATCGCTTGTCATGCACGAACAATGCATTATAATGAATGTGGTAGCATACCGTTGGAACTCATAAATAAAACGCCCGTTCGTCACCCAGGTCGCGAGAGCAAAAATGCGAACGCGGTGGATACATAGAAAAAAAGCAATATTGTTAAACAGAAAAATCGCAGCAGCTACCTATGACGGCCTTGCGCTCACCGAGACGGCTCCTTTCTCGTTCCATTAACCGGTGGTCATGGACGACATTATGAAAAGGAATACGCATGTATTATTGATCCCCATGTCTCCTAACTGCGAATTGTGTTTAATTATAAAATATCTGGATTTGAATAGGATTTTGGAAACTCAGGCTATTGTATTATCGGATATTTACGACTCCATTGATGCAACAGAACTGATTACTGAATGTCAAATTTTCACGCTGAAGCGTTTATGAATACTTAATAGTAAATGTCCATGTAAAGCAATCGAATGAAGTTATTACGATTCCGTTATGTCAAGATACTTTTAAAGTATGACATGTGAAATCTAAAAACACTCTGAAGACATCCTTTAACCGTGATCATTATGCCGTAAATAGTTAAAATTGAGTGTTGCAATACTCTGATTTGATCATAGACAACGTTTGCGGCAAGACGAATTGTCGAGAAAATTAGATTCGATACGTTAACCGTTAAAAGATGAGTACCGTATTTATTCGCTCGTTAGCACAATTGGAAAATCATTTTAGTTTACCAAGATAGCCGTCTCCTTAATCGAAAGAAATATTTTGGCTCTCTTTTATTCCAAAATCTAATGGTGAAGAAAAACTTTTCAACCGATGGCATAACGCGACAGTACTATTTGGACGAAATTTATATAACAGCGAACTCAATGATCGGATAGAGCAGGTCTGAACGTGTTGTAAAAACTGCGCTATGGTATAATCTCGAAGGACATAGATTTCTCTTACTAATCACGAGTATCTAAGAGTATGTACGCGGTAGCAAAGTGACAGAAATAAACATAAACGAATTGCGTTCGCAATTGCCAGGACTCACGCACTGATCACCAGGCGCAGAATAAATGTCTGGAAAAATCTTCATGCCGAGCACGCGCCTCTCTCGCGAACCGAGATCGGCTCTTTGTAAAGTCAAATGGGCAATCCCAGTCAGACGACTTTTCTCGCCTCTTTTCTGTTCACTTCTTTTTTTCACGACATGTGATTAGTCGACATTCCTTTTGATGCTGTTGTATCGTACAGTCTTTTTCAAAAGTGCAGAGCAGCTGCTTAACACTTGAGTTAAAAGAAAATTTATGTATTAAATTTTTTGCAGAATATTCAAGTACATATGTTTATTTAAATGCGGTTACTATGAAGATTATTTAAAGCGTTATTATGAAGATTATTTAAAAAATTTAATAATCTTCTGCTTTTTTAATTACAGACTGACATGAATTTTGACCCAGTAACGGTAGTATGTAATCTCAATGGTTTTTAGCATACTAAAACCAAACCCGTAGCCCAAATTCCTTCATCGTCAGATTTCAAAGATATTTTAACCTGAAAGTGCCAAAAAGGCCTATTTTGGGCATTTTTAGATCAAAATTTCTCGTGAACATGATGGAGAAATATGAGCTGCAGATTTGAATTCAGCATGAAAAAAATCTATGAGAATCATTTATTATTATAAATGAATTCACAGTACACAGTAAAATGAAAAAAAAAAGATATATTGCAAGTATGTTCCAGACGCCTCCAAACTATATAGTCAACGAATGACACATTAGCATATATCATACACATATTGTATATGACATATATAAAATCTATATTGAATGTATAAGTCAATATTTAGCAAATGTATGCAAAGTGGCGTATATTAGCTAGACTACTCTCTAAATTTCATGGAGTGAAGTCTCACTTGAAGAGATTGAAAATTTAGTCTGTCTTGAAAAAAAAGTGAAAATATGATCACTCTTATTTAAAGCTGGCAGATTTTCACTTTTTTTAATATGAAATTTATTCTTTTGGAATGAGTTTCACTTCGAAGGAGTAAAATCTCAATCCCTTTTTTGAAGTGAGGTTCCATCTACCCTAGTATTTCACTCCAAAAAAGGGATTGAGGTTTCTTTTGGAGTGAATTTCATTTCAAATCTCACTCTTCTTAGAGAAACCTCATTTCAAAAAAAGGATTGAGAAAATCTGCCATTCTTGAACAAGAGTAGTCGTATTTTTTACTCTTTTCTCAAGACAAACTAAATTTTCAGTCTCTTCGAGTGAGATTTCACTTCATGAGATTTAGAGAGTATGGATTGACGATTACGATTAACGGTTGCCCGGTTTCTACTTCAACCAATCACGTAGCGAATCTATTATAATTGGCTAAAATAGAATCGGGCTAATCGGATAACCATCAATCGTAATTGTCAACTCGTAGTCTGATATTCCTCTAAAGTCCGATGTCCATGACAGAATTAATTCTGTCCGAGATCTCGGACAGAAAGAATTAATAAATCACATTTGAACAATTTGGTCACATGACTAATGCGATTGGTCAATTTTTTCTTTCTTCGAGGTCTCGGACCGATTTCTAGCATTGTGAATATCGGGTTTAAGGCCGATGAATATATTTGCAATTATTATATCTATTTTTTTTTATTTTGTTGTACTGTGTTGACCTATATAATCATAGGTAATTTTTGCAGATTTTTTTCATGTTGAATTTGAATCCGCAGCCTATATTTCTCCATCACATCACGTTTATGAGAAATTTTAATCTAAAAATGCCTAAAGTAGGCCTTTTTGGCATTTTTAGGTTAGAATATCTCGAAAACCTGAAGTAATTGAACAATTTGAGCTTCGGATTTGGTTTTATCAAACACCTTCGAAATTACATATTGTCGTTTCTGGAAAATTTTTGTTGTAGCCCTGGTAGAAATAAATTGCTGAAATCATTGAAAATCGCTGAAATTTATATATAATGAAATCTATGTATAATTCATACTGAAATGAGTCAATTGATATAGATTTCAGCGATTTCAGCGATTTATTTCCACTAGGAAGTGTTATTGCTAGGAAATGTATTGTATTATTGTTCTTCTTAATTTGCGAATGTTGATTCGTGGGTTAAATAACTTTTTATTTTGAAGTTTTAGATCTGTGACATATACTTCTCTTAAAATTTATGGCAGATGTTCCTTAATTAGCACTTACTAAATATTATTTATTAATTATTACTTAAGATTAATACTTAAGATTTACAATTAATACTTAAGATTTATCATAATTTATAAAAAATGAGTTATATTTCATTCGAGATTGTGAGAAAAAATCATAGAATAGTAATGATTATAATATTAAATTCCTGTTAAAAAATGTCATGACATTTAGTTACACAAATTAAATTCAATTTCACAACATTAAATTTAACATATTTATTTAATTAAAAAGTACATTTGTGGGCATGTACATGAAACGTAATGTATTTTTCATAAAATTTTATGAAATTTACTGTACTTTCCATTCAATTTTATGTAGACTTTCATTTAATGCATATGAACAGTAACTTGTAACTTTATTTTTATTGATGACATTAAATCTTAATGTACTAGCTTGAAATTTACTTTCATTGCATCATTGTATGTAATGAAAACAAATTTCTTTTTTGCAACAGCGTATTAATTAAAATTGATTAAATGCGTGAAAAATAACATTTATAATAGCAAATTCATATTTTTTAAACAGTTATCTTTAATATAAATTAACTGCATTGATGGGACTTTCCGTAAACAGTACACAAAACATCATGAAATTTAATATATTTTTAAGTTACACAAGTTGAATTTAATTTTATAATATTGTATTATATATTATTTAAATACGTTACATTTTTAATGTATTTGTATAATCGAAAAGTTATTTGTATATTTGTATACATATACATGAAATTTTAATGTACTTTTCATAAAATTTTATGAAATTTAATATATTTTGCATAAAATTTTATGTGGATTTGCATGAAATTTAAACATTCATTACATTTAAGAGACTACTGTTAGTTTTCAGTTAAATCATTCATTATTTTTCAATTCACCACATAATCACAAACTTCCTTTAAATATGTTAAATTCATTCATTCAACAAAATTTTTGACAGTGCATTATTAATACTCAGACAACGATAGAATGCATCTGCAACAACTTTCCATGTATTCCTTCCTAGTGTTTATTAAATAACCAATTATGAGATTCTAATTAAACGCGCCAAAACCATATTTGGAAAGCGTCTTTCGTACAAATTCCTTATGCTGACGGATAAAAAAGAAATACCAAAGCAGCTATGACATGTAGTTACATCAAAGAATTGCATTTTTCACACTTAAATGATAAAAATATCTAAATAAAGAGGGAAAAACGAGTGAGATACGAAAATAAATACGATTGAAAACCTGTTTCCTGATAGAGCGATAGATATTGCAATTTTTGTTGACAAACCTGTTCGCCAAAACGGTCCTTTCAATAAATGTTGAGTTATCTAATTATAGTTAAAAAGTTTTCTCTTTCAAATACCTTTACTAGGTTTCAATCGTAAATATTTCTTATAAAATTTGTATAAATATATTTTTGAAAAAGAATTATTTTAATTTATGATACAATACTTTTGATTTTTAAAAATGATTTTCTTCTATTAAACTTCTATAAAATCGAAACTTTGAATATTGTATCGAATGAACGAATGAATGATTGAATAAAATCAGGGTCAAGTATTTTCTCGAAAATTCTTTGATAATTACACGATTTATTCATAAACTACTGAAAATCGTTAAAAAGTCATTTGGAGAAAAAAATCAAAGGATGAGAATCGATCCTGGCTTGATTGGTTTGACTAGAAAGTGGGACAAGTAGATCCGCAGTAGTCCGTGATACGATCCCTCGGGGCCTTTGTCGACCCACAACTTGCACAGAGCCGTTCGCGTACGTGCAACACGTATACGTAACCAGGTCCAGACTTGCACATGTGGGCGTGAGAGCATGAGCCTGGCTGATGATATAAATCGCTCACGAACGCCTTAAGGACTGAGAAGCAAAGCTGCGATATTCGCGCAACGCAACGGCTCGCAGCCGAGAATCGAGGAATCGGCCGCGGAGGGCACGAGCTAGCGACATTCCACGGTAAACTGCGTGATTGCGCTACAGGCTGTTTCACGTGTTATTCGCCGTCGTTCGAGGTGCGAGAGCGAGAGCGAGAGCGAGCTTTTCCCATCGCAGAAATGTGAACTGGTGAAGGTGCGTATCGTGTGCCTCACCAGGAAGAAGAGGCCGC
>Ga0157363_1000399_pt1 | contig 32942 bp, 32 predicted proteins | sample AttsexASBM1_FD_111477 | JGI IMG/M metagenome (GOLD analysis project Ga0157363, IMG submission 111477) | Fungus gardens microbial communities from leaf cutter ant in Ribeirão Preto, State of São Paulo, Brazil - Atta sexdens ASBM1 | ecosystem: Host-associated > Fungi > Mycelium > Unclassified ... | reverse complement strand
TGGTGGCGAGACGGCCGAGAACGAGCCCTTCGGCGTCGATCAGCACCCAGTTCTTCGTCACCTCCGCCGGCTTCAGCGAACGTGTGGTCTTCATCAGTGACATTCCAGCTTGGGGCGCGGCAGTACCGCGCCGTGGCTGGCGCTCTCAGCAGCGATGGCTTGTCCCGGAGGAAGACCATTGCCCCTGAAAGCGGATCAGGTGCGGCCTTATTGCGGTCCTGAGCCTTTCCGTCAAGTGATCTTTTTGAATCGTGATAGATGATTCGGCGCGGTTTACCGCCATTTTTCTTAATGTGGTATTATAATACCGTGTTTTTCATACCTCCGGATTTGCCCCAGACGCACGGAGTGGTATCGTGCCGCCACTTTTCGGGACCGTGACGTCCTGTCTCCAGTGCTGACGAAAAACGGGAAAAACAACGTGAAACGCCCTTGGCTCACAGCGAGCCTGCTCGCGGTCATCGCAGGAATGAGCGCCATTGGTATCAACCATGCCGCCACCGTCGCGCTCGATCGCGGAATTTCGCGGTTCCGCGCCGCCCTTCCCGCTGGTGCAACCCTCACCTATGCCTCTGCCCGCCCCGCTATCCTGGCCCGCGGAGCGCTCCTGACAGACGTGGTTCTACAGAATGGGAACCTGACATTCCGCGCCCATACCCTGCGCCTGGGTCATCCCATCCCGACTCCGGATGGTGGTCTGACCCTGTCACATCTGGATATGGAAGATCCGACCTTTCAGACCCCCAACAGCATCATTCGCGCTCACAGCGCACACATGACACATCTTGTCACACCCCCACCTACGGCTGGCAAAAGCGGACTTGAGGCGCTGGATTTCGGTCACGTCAATCTGGACCGCGGCACCATCGATCATCTATCCGTCCAGAACCTGTCACAGGTTGTTCAGCCCAACGGGACTCATTTCAACAGTCTGACAATCGATAGTCTTCAGATTGACGGCTACGGCCCTGGTCGAACGACAACCGCCACAATTCAGAATGTCATGGCGATTGTGTCCCGCACGGGCCTGCAGGCAGATCGCACCTCGCACATGGTGTCAATGCAGATGGCACTGCGGAACTTCAAACTTACACAGCCTGAACTTTCTGCCTGGGTCGCTACTCAGCAAACCGGCAATACCGCGCTATCCTACGCCGTGCCGCCAATTGAGAGTCTGCAACTCTCCAATGCCCAAATTATCTCTTCCGACCGCTCTTTCACCCTCGATACTTTGACAGGCAAAGGGACGCGAAAGAATGGTACGGACAGCAGCACTTTCGAGGGCCAAGGATTTCATTTCCATGCCCCGCAGACAAAAACACCTCTCCATATTGATGGACGGCACTCCACACTGACCTACACTCAGGAGCGTGTGGCCGAGACTGGCGCGATCCATGCGCAGGGCCTTCTGGCAGTCCCTGACCTGACGGACTTTCATTTCACCACAGACCTGACGGGGCCGTCCGATCAGCAACTCAAAGCCAAATCGTCGCAGAACCTTCAAGACACAGTCCAACTGGTTCAAACATCTCTGACACTCCACGGCGATCGCCTCGTTCAGCTTCTTCCCGCTGTAAATGCTGGCCACCCACTGAATTCCACCGAACAGGATCAGGCCCGCACTACGCTGGCGCAGGGTATGGAAATGGCTTTGTCGCCGTATCCGTCTCTTGCCGTCCTGCCCGACTACGTCGCCAACCCCAACAACCGGACGCTCTCTATCGTTTTTGCACCGAAGCCTCCCATGCCCCTCTCCACACTTTCCACATTGGCATCGACACCTGTGGGCGTCCTGTCTCTGCTTTCCCCCGATAGCCTGACAGTCAGCGCACAATGACACAGTCCGCTAACGAAACAGCGAATATTTGCGTCATTGGAGCCAGTGGCCGCTCAGGCGCTGCTCTCTGCCGCGCACTGATTAAGAACGGACAACGGGTCATTGCGATCGTTCGCAGCCCAGGCAAGCTCGCACCCGATCTGGCTGAGGCCTGCGTTGCTGTCCGTCAGACAGACCTGACTGATCCCATTGCCCTGCCGATCGCCCTTGAAAATGCAGCCGTTGTCGTCAACACGGCACATGCCCGGCATCTGCCCGCCATTCTTGCTGCAACCCATGCGCCCATTGTGGCTTTGGGCAGTACCCGCAAGTTCACACGCTGGCTTGATGACCATGGCCGAGGAGTCCTGGCTGGGGAGGCCGCATTACAAGCCGATGGCCGCCCTTCCATCCTGCTGCACCCGACCATGATTTATGGCGCGCAGGGTGAGGACAATGTGCAGCGTCTTGCCCTTCTTCTGGAACGCCTGCCGATCATTCCTCTGCCGGGTGGGGGTCGCTCTCTCGTTCAGCCCATCAATCAGCAGGATGTTACACGCTGCGTTACTGCTGCGATCAATCTACTTCTTGCAGGCAAGGTCAGCGGCCCGGAAAGCCTCGTCATCGCAGGACCGACCGCAGTGCCTTACAGGACGTTCGTGCGGATGATCCTATACTTTTCCGGTCTTGGAGGGCGTCCAGTCATCTCCCTTCCCGGATGGCTTCTGATGGCAGCATCGCACGTGACGCGACGCCTCCCGAAATTGCCTAAAGTGGCCCCCGAAGAAGTGCGGCGACTGCTGGAAGACAAGAATTTCGACATCACTCCCATGCGTGACCGACTTGGGGTCAATCCCATTCCACTTGAAGCCGGATTGCAGCAGCTTTTGTCTGCACGCCCCTCAAACCCGACCTGAGCAGAACAAAGATTTTCATCTTCTGAAACATTGACGGCTCGATCCATGAGGTTTTCATAGTCCCCATACGGGCCATGCCCGAAAAGGGGGACACCTCAAATGAAAACGACGTTTCTGTCATCGGGCATGTTTCTGTCCTTTGTCGGCTTTGCGCTCTTCTCAATCAGCGATGCCTGCTCCAAAGGTCTGGCAGGCCAGCTCGATCCTTTTGAAGTGGCTTTTTCGGGGGGCGTACTGGGGTTTTTGATCCTGCCCTTCATCCGACGGCCTCATGAATCCTACTCCGATATTTTCGCAACTGACCGGCCGTCCATGTGGCTACTGCGCGCTGTTTCCACTTTCGTGTCGACGGCCGCCAGCGTCATGGCTTTCATGCTTCTGCCCATGCCAGAAGCTTTGGCGCTCATGTTTCTGATGCCATTCTTCGTCACCCTGATTTCTGTCGGGCTTCTTAAGGAAAAGGTCTCGGGCTGGACGTGGCTTTCCGTAGTCGTCGGATTTCTGGGGGTTTTGATTGTCCTGCGCCCCGGTGCCCGGGCATTTCATTTCGGGCACTTGTGCGCCGTTATTGCGGCGGCGGCAAACGCCACCAGCGTCATTGCTTATCGACTGGCAGGCAACAATAGCGCCCGACTGTCTTTATTCGGATCAAGCCTGTTTGGTCCCCTGATCGGCGACGGGCTTCTGATGCTGATGCACGCCAGTTGGCCACATGGTGCTGCGACCTGGGCCCTTCTGTTTGGATACGGTTTTCTGGCAGCTCTCGGGCAGCTTTTCATGATGATGGCGACGGCCCTTGCTCCTGCCAATCGCGTTGCCCTACCTCAATACAGCCAGATGCTCTGGGCCGTAGCGTTCAGCTACCTGCTTTTCCATCAACCGCTGGATACTTGGACGTTTGTTGGGATCGTTGTCGTCACACTCTCAGGAATGCTGCACTGGATCCGACAGAAACTCAGATACGAACGGATGGCTCTGGAAGAGCATTGGCACCGCCATCACACCCTCGAGCAACAACCGGCGAAACCATAAAAACCATGAGCAGTAACAGGAAATAAGGCGACTACTCATCACTCCAGCGCCATTTCCATCCTCCCTCAGTTTTCACGGAACATATCCAGAGCAATCCGATGACAGTCGCCAGATCCACAAAGACGGATAGAACCATAATCGGAACGCTCTTGGCCCACATCACGAACAAATTCGTCAGACTGATAATTCCGATGGACGCCATGATCGTGGCGCGTCCTTCCCAGGTAATAGGCCGCCCGGCCCCGTAGCCATATCGCTTCGCTGCGAACCACGGTCTTTCCATGACAAGGTTCCCTCTTCGAAACTCCTGCATAGAAAATTGCGATACCGACACGAATCTGGTCAAGACAAATCCGTCCTGCCAGAGATTCTGTAACCAGACATCATTCAGGAGCAGGTCGACAATATGGCTTTAGATAAGAGAGGATCGTCGAAACTTCGCAATGATATCCATACGCCATCACTTCAAAAAGGATACTTCAAGATACCTCGAAGATAGTCTGTGCTGATCCAAAAGCTCGTTCGTGACCTATCCCTCTCACTCTTAATGTCTACTCGATTAGCAGAGTACCCAAGGGCTCAGGCCTTCTTGTTTCTCCCACCGCTCTGAAGCTTGCAGTTCATGTACCTTTATCGTGATAACAGAGTGAGAATGAGAGATTGCACAGGAGCACGGGGAAGGTAGCTAAAGGTTGCCGATCAATAGAAGCAGCAGTGGACCATTCAGTAATCCACCCCGAGGCCAGTAGCTGCATATCAGTGCTCTGAAGGACGTGATTAGATTGCAAATTGCTGAAATGGCCGCATCTCGACGCTTCAGGTGTCCGCACGATGCCCCTGCGGCGTCCTGTCGTGGACCCTGTGGCCCTGCCAACATCAAACCAACGGTCTTTGGGAATGATGAAGCGAACGCAATATGTGCGTCCACGAAGGGTCAAATGGCGCATGGTCAGAAGCCCTTGTAATGATCCAAAAGGCATGACGCTCGACCCATGACGCAACGTTAGAATCCAGAAGGGCTCCGCAGAGCTAACTCATTGATTTTATTCTGGAGAAAATTGCTGGGGCGAATGACGGGGATCGAACCCGCGACAACCGGTACCACAAACCGGCGCTCTACCGACTGAGCTACATCCGCCACACAGCGATGCGTTCTTTAGAGAAAGCCGAAGCAGGCGTCCAGCCCTTTCTGAAACTTTTCTACAAATTTTTCAGTTCAGATGACGGGTACACCACCCGTGACAGCAATATTCGCGCCTGAGACATAACTTGCCTCATCGCTTGCCAGAAAAACATAGGCCGCTGCAAGTTCCGCGGGCTGACCGGGACGCTTCATCGGGCCATCCGCACCAAAATTCCGGACATGCTCACCATCCATTGTTGCCGGGATCAGGGGCGTCCAGATCGGGCCCGGTGCAACCGTGTTGGACCTGATGCCCTTTTCGGCCAGCAATTCTGCCAGACCGCCACTGAAATTCAGAATGGCACTTTTCGTCGCCGAATAGGCAAGAAGTTTCGGCTTTGGCCGATCAGCATTAACCGAGACAGTGTGGATTAGAGCTCCACCTTCAGGCATATGCGGCACAACAAGGCGCGATAGCCGAAAAACGGCACCTGAGTTGGTATCGAACGTCAGATCCCATTCATCTTCGCTAACCTCCTCCAAAGAGTTTCGCTCGATCTGAAACGCTGCGTTATTCACCAGAACATTGACCTTGCCGAACTCCGCAACGGTCTTATCTACGATTTCTTTGCAGACGAACCGTTCCTTGATGTCACCAGGCAGAAGGAGAGCCTTACGGCCAGCCCTCTCAACCCAGGATGCCGTTTCGCGGGCGTCGTCCGTTTCCTCTGGCAGAAATGACAGCGCAACGTCTGCACCTTCACGCGCAAACGCAATCGCTACAGCACGGCCAATCCCGGAATCCCCGCCGGTAATAATCGCCACCTTCCCGCGCAGCTTCCCGCTGCCGACGTAACTCTGTTCTCCATGGTCCGGCTTCGGCGTCATCCGGGACGTCTGGCCCGGAATCCGGTCCTGCAAAGGCGTATCGAAGGGAGGTTTCGGATAGTTGCTCATATGACACTCCATCATGGTCAGTGAGACGCCAACGTCCTGACGGCAAGAAGTGTTCAATGCATCTTTTGGCAGAAACGCTTCATTCAGAAAGCAAGTCGCGTTACACTACATGTCTCATTGCCGCGCCGGGCCCGAATACGTCGCACCCCTTTTGACCTTGCATCCTTAAAGGACTGACATGACACCCGCTCTCTACCGCCACCAGTGGGGCCAGAACCCGCTGCGTGAGGTTCTGGCCGGCATGGTCGGCACGTTTGCCCTCATTCCAGAAGTTATTGCCTTTTCCTATATCGCCGAGGTTTCTCCGGCTGTTTCCCTGTTCGCCTCTTTCGTGATTTCAGTGTCGATCGCGATCTTCGGTGGTAGGCCGGGCATGATTTCGGGAGCCGCGGGTTCGGTCGCTCTGGTCGCGGCCCCTCTGGTGCATGCCCACGGCATTCAGGCCATGATCCTCGCAACCCTGATCGCCGGCGCCCTGCAAATTGTCTTTGGCCTGCTACGGCTACAGGCCGTCATGCGCTTCGTCTCGGCAGAAGTGCGGACCGGGTTCGTCAACGCGCTGGCCATCATGATTTTCTCTGCTCAGGTGCCGCAGATGCTTGGAGTGGGCTGGGAAACATACGCCCTGATCGCTCTGGGCCTGGTTGTTATTTATCTGCTCCCGAAAATCTCGGATGCCATTCCCTCCCCCCTGATCTGTATCGTCCTGCTGACGGCCATCACGATGATACATCCGATGCCTGTTCACACCGTGTCGGATCTCGGGGAATTGCCAACCGGTCTCCCTCACCTGACATTCCCTCATGTCAGCTTCGACTGGGCGACGCTTTCAGTCGTTCTTCCGTATGCCGTCGCCATGGCAGCGGTCGGGTTGCTTGAGTCCATGATGACCGCTTCTGTCGTCGATGATCTGACAGATACGCATGGCAACCAGCGTATGGAATGCACGGGTCTCGGCATTTCCAATATTCTCGTTGGTGCTTTTGGCGGCATCGCAGGCTGCGGCATGATTGGCCAGACGGTTGGCAATCTGCGCTATGGTGGTCGCGGGCGTCTTTCGACCTTCACAGCGGGTGCGTTTCTTCTGGCCCTGATGGTGCTATTGCATCGTTGGGTCGGTCAGGTTCCGATGGCGGCGCTTGTTGCCATCATGATCATGGTGTCCATCAGCACGTTCTCGTGGAACAGCCTGTGTGACATGGTTCGTCAGCCGAAACTCTCGACCCTGATTATGCTGGTGACAGTCATTGTTGTCGTCCTGACTCATGACCTCGCGGCTGGTGTTCTGGCTGGTGTTCTGCTGTCAGGCGTGTTCTTTGCTTGGAGGGCTGCTGGGCTTTTGACGGTCAGCAGTCATCGTGAAGGATCAACCGAAACCTATACGGTTACGGGCCAGGTTTTCTTCGCCTCGGCAGATGGCCTGTACGATGCGATTGATTATCTGACGGATGCGGAGACTATTATCCTCGATCTGACACACGCCCGTTTCTGGGATGTCACGTCCGTGCAGCTTCTCGAAAAAACATTGGACAAGCTGCGAGGCCATGGTCGAACTGTGGAAGTTGTTGGTCTGAAGCAGGACCAGCACAGCATCATTGCCTCTCAGTCAGACAACGCCCTGCTCGCAATGTAATCCTGTTGACAGGCCCATCGCATCTAAAGCGGAAGCGGGGTAAAACATTAACCCCGCGACCGTCAGAGGAAATCGCTTCCGGATGCTACGCTTTCTGAGTGCCTGCTTTCTGTCCGGCTGCCTGCTTGTCGCAGGACTACTTCCTTCTGCAACAGCACGCCCGAGTGCATCCGTTTCTCCGACTGATGCTGCCGCCCCCATACCCGCTACCGCTCAGGCCCTCATCAAACGCTATAAAATGCAGCGCGTACCCGTAGAAGGTGGATGGTTTGCTCAGCTCCAGCGGACAGCCGAAACCACTCCGGGGTCAGCTCTTCCTGAGCGCTATGATGGAATTACACATCCCCTCTCGACGGCCATCCTGTTCGTCGAGACGCGGCGAGATTTCTCCGCTCTTCACAAACTCAAGACCGCAGAAGTCTGGCACTTCTATTCAGGAGATCCCGTTCATCTCCTTCTGCTTCATCCGGACGGCATTGCAGAAGAAATCGTGCTGGATCGTGACCATCCCGCCTATGTCGTGCCCGAAAATGTCTGGCAGGGTTCAGCTCCGGTTGGGCCGGGCGGCTGGTCGTTTGTGGGAACAACAATGGCTCCCGGATTTATTCCGGAAGATTTTCAGCCTGGCGAACGCAAGGCCCTCAGTCAGCGTTACCCCGCATTCCGCAAACAGATTACTGCCCTGACCCGTACGAAGGACCAACCTCGATGAACATCAGGCCCGGCATTCTAGCGCTCCTGTTTGCACCCAGCCTCGCTGCGGCTCAGGTTGTACACCCCGCACATGTTCCTGCCATTTACCCTGCCCCGGGAAGCACACTGCAGGAGTTCGTAGGTATCGGCTCCGTCCTGCTTTCTACCCACCAGAGCATTGCCCTGTTCACTCTGGCACCCGGAACAGCCTACCCTGAAAGCTATAACAGGACGTCTGAAGAAATCTATCTCATCCATGCTGGCAAGGGCACTGTCTGGCTGGGCTCGGACACGTCTTCCGTTCAGGCCGGAGACATCGTCCGCATCAGCCCCCGCCTCAAACACCATATTGCCGCTGCCGCTGATTCAACTCTCAGTTTTTACGCGATTTCAGCGCCCCCATTTACGGCAAATGACTATATTCAAACCCAAAGCCATTAAATTTCACCGTGGCAAAATAATCAATTTCCTTCAGAAAATTTCATGGCTCTGATTGTGCCTCAGTATTAAAAACCCTTAGCTGACCGGGCGATAAAACAGGTGAGACGATTGAGCCGTCACCCAGTGCCCAGGTTTCCATACAATCTTTAATGTTACGGTAATCGAGTCTCCATACTCCGGTTGAACGGAAACTGTATTAAAACCATATGCAGCTACCCGCCTCTTCATCCGAAGCGCAGCCTTTACCGCGCAAGCATACTCGCGATCATCGCGTAGATGCGTTACGGGGAGCTGCATTGCTGATGATGCTGGCAGATCATGTGCCGGACAACCTCATCAATCGCATTACGATCCGGAATTTTGGCTTCGCTGACGCTGCCGAAATTTTCGTGCTGCTCGCTGGATATGCGTCTTATCTGGCCTATGGCCGGCTTATTGATCGGGAAGGCTGGAGCAGCGGCGTTAGACGCATTCTCTCCCGCTGCGCCAAGCTATATATCTATCAAACAGCCATGACGCTTGTCTTTGTCTGGACAGTCCGACACTGGCGCCACTACGAGCCCGTACCGGAATATATTCTCGAACCGCAACTGGCTCACGGCTATGGATGGCTCTGGCGCATCCTGACATTTGATGCGCTGCCCAGCTATCTGAATATTTTGCCGCTCTACATCGTTCTTTTGGCGCTGTTTCCGCTAATTTATGCCGTTCTCAAGAAGAGCGTCTGGCTTCTGCTGGGGGTCAGTGCAGCGATCTGGGCCGTCGCGAATATTGATCCGCGCATTACCATTCCAAACTGGCTGGATCCGAATGGTTGGTATCTCAATCCGTTTGGCTGGCAGTTTCTCTATATTCTGGGTGTTTTGGGTGCAGTCTGGGCCTCACGCCATCATGGCGACCTTCCTGCACGAACCTGGGCCAGAGTGCTTTGCGGCGGCTACCTGATCGGCGCATTCATCCTGTGTTTTCCATACGAATACTGGCATCTTGGCGGCCTGAGACTGTTCCCCGCGCCCCCGAACAATGGCAAATCAACCCTCGCCGTCTGGCGGTTGTTTGACATCATGTCGATCTTTTATCTTGTGCAGTCATCCAGCATGTTGCGGCGCTTTTCCGCAGATCGACTGGGACAGGTTCTGGCTCTTCTGGGTCGAAACTCGCTGGAAGTGTTCTCGTTCGGGACGGTTCTCGACCTGCTGGGGCGACTGATCCTTGGCAGTTTTGGCACAGGCCTTGAACTTCAGATCATCATCAATGTTCTGGGGCTGATTCTGACATTTGTTCTGGCTGTCCCGCTGGACCGCTCCCGCCAGAGAGCGAAAGCGGCCAGAGCCAGTGCGGCCCTTCAGACGGCGACGGTACGTCCCGGATAACTGATCTCGAACCGTTCCCGGTCCATGGGAAACAGACGCACAGACACATCCATTCCGTTTTCATGGTCCAACCGTTCCACAACTTCACCATGCTGGTAGAGCCACGCAAGGGCCGCGCCATCCTGAAGTGAAAGCTGGACACGAATATCCAGCATGGCCTGCGTTAGATACTGGTCCAATGTCTCGAAAAGATCCGGTATGCCGTCACCAGTAATTGCCGAAATGGCAACTGCATTTTCCCGCTTTGGAACGGCTTCAACGCCGCCCATCAGATCGGCTTTGTTCAGAACCTCGATCGTCCTCTCCGGCCACTGGGCATCCAGCATGCCATCCCGCACCATACCGTCGAGAACATTCAGAACGTCTGCCCGCTGTGCCACGCTGTTTGGATGCGCGATGTCACGCACATGAAGAATAACGTCCGCTTGGGATACTTCTTCAAGCGTCGCCCGGAAGGCAGCAATCAGCTCTGTCGGCAGGTCACTGATGAAGCCCACTGTATCGGACAGAATGACATTCCGGCCTGACGGCAGACGAAGGGCACGCATGGTCGGATCAAGCGTCGCAAAAAGCTGATCCTGAGCATGAACCGAAGCGCCAGTCAGGGCATTGAACAGCGTTGATTTACCCGCATTCGTATAGCCTACCAGAGCCACAATCGGGAACGGAACACGCTTGCGGGCATCCCGATGCAGGCCACGCGTCCGACGCACCTGCTCCAGCTCCTTCTTGATCTTGCCAATCCGCTCGGCAAGCATCCGGCGATCCGCCTCCATCTGGGTTTCACCCGGACCGCCAAGGAAGCCGAAACCACCGCGCTGCCGCTCAAGATGGGTCCAAAGGCGGACAAGACGAGAACGCTGATATTCCAGATGCGCCAGTTCAACCTGAAGCACACCTTCCCGCGTCGCCGCACGGGCACCGAAAATATCGAGAATAAGGCCGGTCCGATCCATAACCTTGCAGCCAAGGGCCTTTTCAAGATTCCGCTGCTGGCCCGGAGAGAGGCGCGCATCAATGATGACAACATCAACCTGATCGAGCTTTACCGCCTCGGCAAGCTGCTCCACCTGGCCGCTTCCGAGGAGCGTTGCAGGGCGTCTGGCCCGCAGCAGGATTGCGGCCTGACGGACAATGACAAGTCCGATGGAGGCAGCAAGACCAACCGCCTCTTCCAGTCGGGCATCGGCAGCCCGGATGTCTTCCTGTGGCCCTGTCTTTTCCCATGGAAGAATGACAGCAGCACGGGTGGCAGGCTTCTTGGTATCAAATCCGCTCAAAGTTCATTTTCCGTAAAGCGTGGGAGCGCTCCCACCGGCATGATTGTACTGATGGCATGCTTGTAAATGAGCTGAACGTGCCCATCACGGCGCAGAAGCAGGGTGTGGCTATCAAACTGGGCCACAACCCCCTGAAGCTTCACGCCATTGACCAGAAACACCGTAACCGGCGCTTCTGCCTGACGAAGATGCTGGAGAAAAACCTCCTGCACGGTCTGTGTTCCGGCGGGAGAATTGGAAGGTTCTGACGTCACTGTGCTGTTGTCTCGCCGGTCCTGAAAAGAAAAGGGAATAGGGTCACAGATCGCTCAACTTCCGACCGCCGGAGATGTTGAGCGATCTTCCTGTGTCGTCACACCCAGTTGCTTGAGCTTGCGATGAAGCGCGCTACGCTCCATGCAGACAAAATTGGCCGTACGACTGATATTCCCACCAAACCGCATTAACTGGACCTGAAGATACTGGGTCTCGAACAGGTCACGCGCTTCACGAAGCGGAAGACTCATGACGTCCGCCCCTGAATTCAGCCGCGTCATGGACGGCGCACCCTGACTGATGCTGGACGGCAGCATATCTGCACGGATGGGATCACTGCCCGAGCCCGGCATCATGATCAGCAGACGCTCCATCAGGTTCCGCAATTCGCGAACATTGCCCGGCCATTCATAGGCCTGTAACGCAGCAAGCGCGTCTACGGAAAGCTCGCGGATCGGCAACCCGGAGGATTGGGCGCAGCGCTCAAGAAAGTGCTTGGCCAGACCCGGAATATCTTCCCGGCGCTCGCGCAACGACGGAATACGCAGTGGCACGACGGCCAGACGATAGTACAGGTCTTCACGGAACCGATGCGCCATGATCTCGGACTGAAGATCACGGTTGGTCGTCGCGATGACACGCACATCCACCTTGATGCGCGTATTCCCGCCAATCCGTTCAAATGTCTGGTCCTGAAGAGCACGAACAATCTTCCCCTGCGTCTCCAGAGGCATATCCGCCACTTCATCGAGCAGCAAAGTGCCCCGATGGGAACGCTCCAGAACACCCCGGCGCGCCGGTTGCCCGTCGCTTCCCTCAAGACCAAACAGTTCCTCTTCGAAGCGATTCGGAGCCAGTGTGGCGCAGTTCAGCGCAATGAACGGCCCTTCCGCACGGCGGGATCGAGCGTGAATCATGCGCGCGGCCACTTCTTTGCCCGAGCCGGCAGGGCCGGTAATCAGCACACGGGAGTTGGTCGGTGCGACACGCTCGATCTGCCCACGGACAGCCGAAATGGCTGCGCCTTCACCGGATAAGGTCGTCTCCGGCCCGGCCCGCAGCTTTAGTTCTGCATTTTCACGCTGCAAACGAGCGGCCTCAAGGGCACGCTGCACCACGACCAGAAGCCTGTCAGACTGAAAAGGCTTCTCGATAAAGTCGTATGCACCATGCTTGAGGCTGGCGACAGCCGTCTCAATCGTGCCGTGACCCGAGATCATCACCGCAGGCATTCCTGGCTCCTCGGCCTGCATGATCTTGAGCAGCTCCAGGCCATCCAGCCTGGAACCCTGCAACCAGATATCCAGAATAGCCAGCGACGGTCTGTTGGCTCTGAAAAGCTCCAGGGCCTGATCGGAGTTCGCGGCCGTGCGGGTCGCATATCCTTCGTCGTTCAGGATACCTTCGATCAGGAACCGGATGTCCGGCTCGTCATCGACGATCAGAATCTCATGTTCCATCTGTCACCCTCATGATCCGGCCTTCTTTCTCTCCCGCACCGTCCAGCTCCGCCAGAGGCAGAGACAGCGTGACGAGTGTCCCGCGCCGTCCGGTGGACGGATCGGGGTCCCGATCGGTGAGTTGAAGCATCCCGGCATGGTCCTCCATGATCTTTTTGACAATCGCAAGACCGAGGCCCGTGCCCTTCGCCTTGTGTGTCACATAAGGCTCGGTCAACCGGTGGCGTTCGCCCGCCGGCAGGCCGATCCCATCATCTTCTATCCCTAGCAGGACATGCCCGCCCCGAATGTGCAAGCCCACCACAATGTGTCCGATTGGCTGCACTGTTCCGTCAGAAGCCTTTTCTCCCGGTTTTCCGCGGCCTGTCATAATAATGGCGTCCGCAGCATTCTGTAGCAGGTTTGTCAGTGCCTGCCCTATGAGTCGCCGATCGCAGCGCACGATTGGCCCTGACAGCGGAAGATCAACCGTCTCGAATACGATATCCGGATGGGCATTTCGCTGAAGAACGAGAGCTTCACGACAGATCCTTGAAAAATCCTCATTCTGCATGACGGGCTGCGGCATCCGCGCAAACGCAGAAAATTCATCGACCATCCGGCCAATGTCTCCGACCTGACGAACAATCGTATCCACAAGCTGGGTGTAGGTATCTGGATCGCTCTGGATCTCCTTCAGGAAGCGCCTCTTGAGGCGTTCGGCTGCAAGCTGGATCGGCGTCAGCGGGTTCTTGATCTCATGCGCGACACGGCGGGCCACATCAGCCCAGGCCGCCTTGCGCTGCGCAGACTGAAGAGCGGTAATGTCATCGAACGTCACGACGTAACCTGCAACGTCCGTCCCGCGCAGTTCAGCCACAACGCGGACTAAAAGCGTACGCCCGGCGCCCGCACCGCCACCCTCACCCGGACCGCCAGGCCGTTGTGCACCGTCCGTATCCACCTGAATTTCATCCGTGTGGATCCGGTCAGGGGCAAGGCGGGCCTTGTCGAGCAGGATGGAAAATTCCGGCACACTTACTGAAAGCTTGGTGCCGATCGCCGGCTGAAGGTCGCGTTGCAGCACCACGGAGGCCGCGCGGTTGGGCAGTTCAATAACCTGCCCGCGATCCAGACCAATCACGCCCGCTGATACGCCCGCGAGAACGGTCTCGGTGAAGCGGCGCCGCTCGTTGATCTGATCATAGGCCTGCATCAGTTCGGAACGCTGGCTCTCGAGCTGATCTGTCATTCGGTTGAAGGCGCGCGATAAGCCCACAACCTCATCGTCTTTCTCCCGGCTGGACTTGGCGGGAACAGGAACGCGAACACCCAGATCACCTTGCGAAATCCGTGTTGCAGCAAGAATGAGAAGACCTAGTGGATTGGCAATGCGGTTTGCGAGCGCAAGACCAGTCAGCATGCCAACCGCCAGAACCAGCAGTCCCATCAGACCGAAGATCACTACAACCGTGACCTGCGTCTTGCCACGATTGGAAATCATGCGCTGGTAATCCTGCACAAGCTCATTCGTGCGACGCATATGCTCCAGAACATCCGGGTCAACAGGCCGGGTAATGACCAACATCAGGCCGGAATTACCACCCAGCGACACAACAGCCCGTACAATCCTCTGATCGGGACGGTCCAAAATGGCCACGTCACCGGCGCGTGCCATTTCGACAACAGACTTCGGTGGCAGTGGAGGCCGGGCATTCATGTCCGTATTGCCCAGCAGGCCACCAACTCCCAGGACCTTGTTGGTCAACGGATCGAAGACTTCCGCATCCGTCAGCCCGCGTTCATAAACCTCATCATCCAACAGTTCCTGCAGACGCGAAGGATTGTGAAAGAGATCTGTTCCGTGCGTGAACAGCTCATCGTTCTGGATCAGGATGAGTGTGTTTGCGAGGGCGAAAGCTTCCGTCCGGATATTATCATTATGCTCCTGCAGATAGCCGGCCGCGACAGAACGGGCTTCTGACAGCGCATTGCTCACACGGTTGGAAAACCAGATCTCCACGCCATAATGGAAGAACAGCGCAGCGACGGCCCCCACCACGATCGTCGGCGCGACCGCCACGATTCCGAACAACGTGATGAGGCGCGCGTGCAGCCTTGCACCAGCCAGCCCAAGCCGGCGCTCTGCCAGCATTCGCCCGATCTGCACCACGCCTGCTGCCGTAATGAGCATAAGCATGATGAAGTCGAGCAGGAAAATGATCGCCTGCACCTGCGGGCGATGCGCCAGGGACATTCCCCCTGCAAGAACGACAAAGGTCGCAAACGCCAGAACCAGCGCCATGACGGTCAGAAGAACCACCCCGTTGGCGCTTGTCAGTCGTCTCAGCACACGCCCCGGAGACAAAGAAATCACTCGTCACTTCCCTTTGGAACCGTAATATCCAGTTCCCTGATCTTCTTGCGCAAGGTGTTGCGGTTCAGACCAAGCATGGCGGCGGCCCGAAGCTGATTGCCACTTGTCCGACGCAGCACCATGGTAATGAGCGGACGTTCGACTTCCCCCACCACACTGGCATGAAGATCGCCTGCATCATTTTCGAGACCCGTCTCGAAATACTCTGTCAACGGGCGTTCCAGTGCTCTGGCCAGTCCGCGTGGCCGATCATTCCCGGCTCCGGGGAGCCGGCAGACAGCACTGATGCGCTCTGGCCCCAGCCTCTGGGAGGGCTCGAAGGCTGCCAGCCAGCGATGTAATCCAGCCTGAAAACCACCCTGCCGGAGCAGCAGTGTCAAATCGTGGCGACTGGCAGCAATAATCCTGACATCCGCTTCCCGACGTTCTATTTCTTCAATAAACCGAACCTGCAAGGACGGCCCCAGACAATCGATCTCGTCCAGAAGCAGGGTACCTCCGCGTGCCTGTGCAAACCATCCTGCTTCACGCGCGCCAAACAGGGCGTCTTCCCGCAAGGCGCACGGTGTGGCAGTCAGTGCTGCAACAACGAAGGGTTTCTGCGCACGGCGGCTATGGTTATGCAGCCGGCGGGCCACATCCTGCCGGTCAAGTCGCGAAGCGCCATAAAGAAAGACGGGACGAGAGGCATCATCCGCCAGCAGAGGCTCAACCTGCATCATCATGCCTGACGGTGAAGGCAACGGTCAGACAGAAGACGCCTCATGCCCTCAAGCCGCCTCACTGCATCCATCACGCGGCATACTCCCGGCAGGTCCGTTTTCACGATCCCTGACTACCCCTACTTCAATATGCCGGTCATAAAACTCTTCCATCATGCCAATCGCTTCCGGCGCATTATCCACACGGTTGATAGCGGACCGGAACGTCGCAGACCCTGGCAAACCTGCGGAGTACCAGGACACATGCTTGCGCGCGAGACGCAGGCCTGGACGCTCCCCGAAATGATCGAGCATCATGCGGTAATGGCGCAGGGCAATGGATTTTTCCGTTACCAGATCCGGGTCCGGAACGTCCTGCCCCGTTTTCAGGGACTGCGCCACCTGCGCCGTGAACCATGGCCGTCCATAGCATCCCCGCCCGATCATCACCCCGTCAGCGCCCGACTGATGCAACGCCTCACGGGCATCACGGATCGTGTTGATATCTCCATTCACGATCACGGGCAGACCGACAGCATCCTTCACGGTCTTCACGAAACGCCAGTCTGCCGTCCCGTTATAGAACATCTGACGGGTGCGGCCATGAACCGTCACGAGCCGGATTCCACTCTCTTCCGCGATTTTCGCAAGGCGTGGTGCGTTGAGGGAATTATGATCCCAACCCATCCGCATCTTGAGCGTCACGGGAACATTCACAGCCCGCACCGTAGCCTCAAGAATCTTTCCCGCCTGCACTTCGTCACGCATCAGGGCAGAGCCGGCCATCTGGCCAATCGCGACCTTCTTCACAGGACAGCCAAAATTGATGTCGATGAGGTTTGCACCGCCATCAACCGCAATCTTCGCAGCCTGTGCCATCGCCTCCGGATCACACCCCGCGAGCTGAACCGCGTTCGGGCCATTATCGGCCGAACGCGCCATCCGCATGGTATTTTCGTTTTCCCGGATCATCGCCCAGGACGCGATCATTTCGGACACCACAAGTCCGGCGCCTAACTCGCGCGCAAGCTGACGAAACGGCAGATCCGTCACGCCCGAAAGCGGAGCGAGGATCACCGGGTCTTCGATCACCACACCCTGGCCAAGATCAATCGGCGCGAGAACGCGGTTCGGGGGAGCAGAAGAGGAGGAAGCTGTCATGACCCCGCCAATTTACCGATGCGTCCGCGCAAGCGCAAACGCTCCTTTGCCACGAAACCGTTAACGCCTCTGAAACGCTATGGCCTTGCATCCCTTCCCTACTTCAGCAAGGCAACGCAGGAAGCTCCCATGCCCCACATCACCGCGACAGACGGAACGCGCATCCATTACGAAGAACAAGGCCACGGACGCCCTCTGGTCATGATCCACGGGTGGACGTTTTCGGGTCGATTTTTCCATCGCAATATTGAAGCCCTCTCCGAGCATGCCCGCGTTATTACCATGGATCTGCGTGGACATGGGCGCTCAGACAAGCCCAAACATGGCTACCGCATTGCCCGCCTCGCGGCTGATTTACGGGATCTTATCGGCGCGCTGAATCTTCAGGATGTAACGGTTCTAGGCTGGTCCATAGGCTGTCCTGTCATCTGGTCCTATCTGGAGCTTTTTGGGCAAGACCGGCTTCGAAGCGCCATCTTCGTGCAGCAGACACCGAAACAGTACTACTCCCCGGAATGGAAGCTCGGTCACGCAACCTGCTACGACCAGGCGGGATTAGCGTACCTCCAGCAGCAGGTTTTTCTCGATTCCGAAAATTTCGACCAGACTAATCTGGCGGACTGCCTGAGCCATGAGATTCCGAAGGACGAAAAAGCATTCCTCCTGCGTGAAATGGCGGCCAGCCCCAACTATGCCCGCTCTGCCATGATGGCCGATCATACCACGCAGGACTGGCGGGATGTCCTACCGCATTTCAGTTTGCGGTCTCTCATGATGGTAGCCGAGAAAGACAAGATTCTCCCTGCTGGCGGCCCAGCGTGGGTGGCAGATCACATGCCCAACTGTGAAGCCGTGTTCTTTAAGGACAGCGCCCATATGGTGTTCATTGACGAAACGGAGAAGTTCAACCGAACCGTCATCGAGTTCCTGAAAGGCTGATCCCATGTCCCTGCCTTTCCTGTTCGGAATGAACGAATTCACGACGCAGCCTTGGTCCTTCGAAGAAGACGTTGCGCACTACACAGCCGCCGGCGTTCAGGCCATCGAGATCTGTGAAGCGAAGCTGGATCCTGCGCGCATCCATGAACAGATGACACTCGCTGCCGGTAGCGGAATGGTCATCAGCGCAATCCAGCCAGCCGTTCGGACATTCTTTGATAGCCGTATGGCTCCCAAACCCTCCGAGCCAGCCCAGAGGGTTGCGCGCCTTAGAAAAAGTATTGAAACCCTCGCACCTTATGCGCCGGGCACCGTCTTCGTCACCAACACGGGCGCGCCACCAGAAGGCAACATGCATCGGGTCATGGATGAGACCATCCGATATCTGAGAGACCTTTGTCCACTGGCAGCCGATCTTGGCGTTTCCCTTTCGCTGGAACCGTTGAATCCGACCTCCGTGAATATCGAAAGTGCTATCTGGACCATCGATCAGGCGATGGACATCATTGACGGTGTCGGTCATCCAGCCATGGGATTATGTCTCGATTACTGGAACATCTGGCAGCAGGATGACGTCTGCTCCGCCATCTACCGTGCCGGAGACAAGATCAACGTCCTTCAGGTCAGTGACTGGCGCACCCCCTTTTCCAGCACCGACCGCCTGATCCCCGGTGACGGACTGATCCCGCTCCATGATCTGCTTCATGCCACCTGGGAGGCCGGCTTCCGTGGTACCTGTACGGTTGAGATCTTCTCATCCGATGTACCGGACAGTCTTTATGATGGTGACCTCAATGACCTGATTGCAGCCTCACGTGAAGGACTGGAACAGGCATGGCAAAAAGGCTGACCTCAGCCTGTCGGGCCAATTTCCAGCCGATGCCTTGCAAGACCGGCTTCCGTAATCACGAACCGACCGTCATCACGCAACCGCACGAACCCCATGCGCTCAAGACGTTCCAGGCAGGGCTGGTCACGTAGCCCCGTTGGGCGACCGGCCTCGCCGCAAAGCAGCAGTCGGTGCAGAGTCGAGCGGCAGCATGTTTCAAGATAGGGTTCTTCCCACATTGTTCCGCGTCTATCGCGTCCCCATGCTGCCGCCAACCCCTCTACCATCACGTTCTGCCCAGCCCTGTGCACCATGTGCCGGTTTGCGTTAAGGAAAAGACCCATGATTGATCTTGGAAAACTGGCCACGCCCCTCCTGCATCGCTTCGACCCGGAAACGGCGCACGAGCTTGCCATAAACTCCATGGCCCTCGGGCTTGGAGGGTCTGCCCCGAAAGACGTTCCGGCCCTTGCCACCCGCGCATTTGGTCTGCGCTTTCCGAACCCGATCGGTCTGGCCGCGGGCTTCGATAAAAATGCACGTGCCATCCGCCCGCTGGCCAAGCTCGGATTCGGTCATGTGGAAGCCGGCACCGTGACGCCACGACCACAGCCCGGCAACCCACAGCCCCGCCTGTTCCGCCTGCCTGAAGACGGAGCCATCATCAATCGCATGGGGTTCAATGGCTGCGGCATTGATCGCTTCTGCCGCAACCTCGCGCGCCTGCACCGCCCGATGCCCAATGGTCGCACACGCGGTGCGACTGTGCCTCTGGGCGCGAATATTGGCATCAACAAGATCGGTGCCGACCCCCTGCGGGATTATCCGGAACTTGTTTCCCGCGTCAGTCCGTATGTGGATTACGTGACGATGAACCTGTCGTCCCCTAACACCCCGGGCCTGCGCGATCTTCAATCTGCCCAGATGCTCACGGATCTCCTGGCAGCGATCAATACCCGCAATCCGGACCGTCTGCCCCTTCTGGTCAAACTGGCACCCGACATGGATGACAGCTCTTACGAGCCTATTCTTGAAGCGGCCATTGCGGGCGGAGCACAGGGACTGATCCTGACAAATACAACCATTGCTCGGCCCGCTGGACTTCACAGCTCTTACGCAGCAGAAACAGGCGGCCTCTCCGGACGCCCGCTAGCCCCCCGCTCCCGGGAAGTTCTGAAAGTCGTCTCAGGCCTGAACAAAGGCCGCATCGCTCTGATTTCCTGCGGCGGCATCGAGACAGGGGACGATATTCTCGACCGCATCTGCACAGGTGCGGACATGGTTCAGATCTATTCGTCCTTCGTGCTCCAAGGTCCCGGCATTCTGGCGCGCCTCAAAAATGAGCTTCTGGAAGCCATGCGCCGCAAAGGCTTCGAGACAATTTCTGACGCACATGGCTCATCCAGGCCGGCCTGACGCAGCCCTCTCCTGACAGCCCATCATTTTAAGCGCCCCTGTTCCGTATGACAGGGGCGCTTTCTGTTTTGCCGACAGAAAACTCTGACAGATCAGAGAGGATACACGCCTTTCCTGAACCTTGGTCCCCCTCAGATCGTTGACAGTGCCATCAATACCAGGAGTGAAAGCCCCACATGAGAGAGCCTAGATCCCCAGGGCCCGAGAAAACCCGGCGAACCCGCTTCACCACTCGAGGCGCTTTCCTTGCTCTGACACTCTTCTGTGGCGCGCCTCTTCTGCCTCCTGATGCGTTGGCAGCAGCTTCCACCGCCCAGCCAGCGCCTCAGAAAGCGCCTGCTGACACCAATGGCGGTCTTGGGTGGAGTGCGGTTTCAGACACGATCAACCGTCAGCTTGAGGACAGTTCTGCAACCCTCAAGCAGATCTTTACCACGCTCAATCGTGCCGATGCCAATATCGGCAGCAGCGAACTTGATGATCTTTCAGCCCGTGCCCAGCGTGTTCAGCAAAACACTCAGGACGCCCTGACCCAGATCCAGTCCTACGACGATATTACGGACTCGTACCTCAAAATCCTTGGCCCCAAGCCTGCAGACAACGAAGACAGTTCCGTCACGGCCCAACGCACACGCCTCCAGCAGAATTCTCAGGCGGTAAAATCAGCGCTAATGCGTGCCAGGCTCTATAACCTTCAGGCCCAGCAACTGAATTCGGCTGTGGCTACAAGACGTACTCGCCTGCAGCACGCTGCCTTATCAGAACGCACAGTCTCACCGGCAGCACCGAAATTCTGGCATGCCCTCCTGACTGAGCGTCCGGAAAACCGCTCATCCCTGCATGCAGGCGGTGTACTGGCAGACTGGATGATGCTCCTGATTGGGGGCATCGGGACGCTGGTTCTGATTGGCGTCATCTCCCCTTTCACGCTCAAAGCGCTCTCACGCGCCGGCGCGAGGTTCCGAACCTCTGCCGAAAACGGCATGAAAGACGCTCTGGCCAACAGCATTCTCGCCATTACCCTCAATGGCATTCTGTGTGCGGTCTTCGGCGGCATTGTCTGGCTTGTCTGGAGTGCGGCCGCCCTCGACACAGAAGGCGGCCCAATCGCCCTCACACTCGGCGAAAGTCTACCAGTCTGCGGCTTCATCATCGGGGCGGGTCTTCCTGTGTTCGGACGCAAGGGAGTTCTGGCTGACGGAAACCCGGGAGAACGAAAGGCGCTTCGTGGCGTAGACTGGATGCTGGCCCTCAGCATTCTGTTCCTGAACCTTCTTCGGGCCTTCCAGGCACAGGATGTCTTTGGCCCGACACTTCAAACACTGCTGGAAATCGTCTTTTCCCTGACTGTCGGTCTCTGTGCGATCGACATCTTCAGACGCCTTGGCAATCAGGACGACACGCGGACATTTGCCCCGACAGCGCTTGGCCTGTCGTCTCTGGTCTTCGGCATCTCTCTGGTCGCTATCCTGCTAGGATATGTCTCGTTCGCATTTTCCTTGAACGGGTGGCTGCTCTCAATCGGCACTGGCCTGGCCGTTGTCGTTCTGCTGGGTCTATGTTGGCGGAGTGTGCTCGATCACGTCTTTGAGTCTGAAGGCCGCTTCAGTGTTCGCCTTCATGCGCTCGGTCTTTCGTCCCGACGCCTGACCCAGATCAGCGTCGTCCTGTCCGGACTGGGCAACGTCCTGCTGCTCCTGCTGCTTTTTTCGATTGCGCAGACAGATGGCAGCTTCAGTGTGGGCGATATCGGGAACCGGCTGAAACTGCTGTTTGTCGGTAACACGATTCATGGCGTTAAAGTCTCGCTCGATACAGTTGTTCTGTGTGTCGTACTAGTAATTGTCGCCTACTATCTGATCCGTCAGACAAAGCACTGGATCCGGGATCGCTTCCTGCCGACAACACAGTTGGACATCGGTGCGACCACATCCATTCTCAGTATCTTCACCTACTGCTCCTGGATCCTCGTGGGGCTCGGTATTCTTTCGATTGCCGGCCTGTCGGTCCAGAACCTGACATGGGTTGTCAGTGCCCTGTCGGTGGGTATCGGTTTCGGTCTTCAGTCCATCGTCCAGAATTTCGTATCTGGCATGATCCTGATGGCAGAACGACCGGTGAGAGTCGGGGATCTGGTCGAGATTGCTGGTGCCAAGGGCGACGTCAAACGCATCAGCATTCGCGCCACCGATATCAGTCTGGGTGACGGATCCACCCTTATCGTTCCGAATTCGCAGTTCATCACCTCAAGCGTGAAGAATTGCACCACTTCAGGCTCGACAAGCGTGCTCACATTGAACTTCAAAGTGCCCAGCACCGCTGATCTGGACAAGGTGAAGTCCCTGCTGATCGAAGTCGCGGCGCAACGTCCCGAAGTTCTTTCCAACCCCGCTCCGTCCGTGAAGGTCAGTGCACTTTCGAATTTCAACCTTACAATGAGCCTGAGTGTCCGCATCATGTCCGCACGCGATGGAGGCGGTGTGCAGGATGCCATCCTGTTTGATGTTTTCCGTCGCTTCGGAGCAGAAAATATCACCCTCACAACTGCCTGATAGAGCAAATGCCTCGCCGGAAACTCTCGCATTTCCGGCAGGCATCCATTACGGTTCCCCTGTCAGCACTGTCGGGACACGGATCATGACTCCGCCGTCACACATTTCCGGGCACAACACGACCGGGCAGGTTTTCCATCTGCCATTACGCTCGCGTCTGCTGGCCGTCCCGGAAGCTGCTGTTTATCTTGGACTGTCCCTGCGTCGTCTCAAGACCTTAGCTATTCTGGGTGCAGGCCCCCAGCGCACCCATATGCCAGACGGCCAGCCTGCCTATCGCAGGGAAGACCTGGAGACATATCTTTCCACTCTTTATGAAAAAGCGGATATTTCAGGGACCGAAAGAGTGCGACGACGTGGCGAGCGGGCGAATGAACGCAACGCGACCCTGGAGCGCCTGCAAGCTGACAGACATGCAGCCCTCCCCAAGCCCGATCCGCTCATGATGATGGCCACGACTGGGGAAATGTGCCAGCATATGGTCTTCTTCGCTCTGAAGGTTATGGCCATTTTTGGCTTTATCCTTCTGTGCATTTCGCCCACTCCGCTCCTGCGGACCCATTTCAACTGAGCCGAAACAGCCCCGTATGAAAGTTGCCGTTGTTGCCATCGTCCGCGATGAGGCCTCTGATATCCTGTCATGGCTCGGATGGTACGTCAGTCTGGGCGTTGATACTGTCGTTCTCTTTGATGACGGTTCAACAGACGGAATGGATCGCCTTGTTACGGATGCAGCCTGTGTCCACGACATCAGATTATACCGGATCAAAGGTGGCAGCGGCTCACATGTCGAACGCCAGAGGCTGGTTTATCTCGAAGCGCTCGAACATCTTAAAAACGAATTTGACTGGATCGGCTTTCTGGATGCGGACGAATATCTGAGCCTTGAAACCCACGAAACCATTCAGGAATTTTTAGGCAGTTTTCCAGATAATGTCGGGGCAATTGGTATTAACTGGTGCAATTATGGCAGCTCCGGGCACGTGACCAAACCGCTTATGCCTGCTTTCCATGCGTTTACGCATCACTACCGAGCCGAAAATGCCATCAACCGACATATCAAGTCTTTTGTGAAGCCTGAACGGTGGAGCGGGCATTGGTCCAATGTTCATTACTTTGACGTGGCCCCTTACAGATATGTGGACGCAGCTGATCGCGATATCCAGTGGTCAGACGTAAAAGGCATTATTCAGAATATACCAGATTGGCGCGGCGCACGAATTCTGCATTTCCAGCTCAGAAGTATGGAACATTACATCGATAGAGCTCGGAAGCGTAAAGATATCACACTTCGAGTTGATGGTTTTACAAGTGCCGACCATAACGATGTCCATGATACCACACCTCAGCGTCACACGGCTTCTGTGCGAGAATGGGAGCGCAAGGTCTCCCGTCAGACGTGTGCAAGAGTGCTGGATTCCCTACCGGAAGCTCATCCCGATGCTGCGCAAGCTCGTCCTCCCGCCTTTCAGCTCTTCACACTGAAAACGAGCGACAATAATCGCGTCGGGATAAGGGATGGCATTCCCTATGTAATGTCTGGAAACTCTACCGACGTACCGCTTCTGGCTCTTCGCATCGGGAACGAAAGCGAACGGCTGTACCTTCTGGCCGCAGACCAGAAAGGCGACATCGCCTCTCTCCACATGGATGGGGATGCCAGCCTTCTCGATTTTCTGCCTTACGATATTATCTACACGAATACCCCGGATCTGGTGGCGCTTCGGCAGGGAGCTGGAGAATACCATTTGGGCGCAGTACCGGCGGCACTAGGCGGGCAGGTCATTTCAGACCGCCGGAATGTTCAGGAATGGGAACTGTTTGAGCTTGTTCCTCTTGAAGATCCGTTATGGTCTGAGCAGATTACAGGCGGCCCGATATTCCAGTTTGCCCGGCAGGCATTGTCGTACTCCGGCTCGCTGCACACCATCAGTATGCTCTCCCGTATAGACCTGAGGCTTACGATCTCCATACTTCCCCTGCTTGCGGATCAGCTGGAAAATAATGAGCGCGGGCAACTGGAGCTTTTGCTCCAGTCCTGAAGTCTTCTCCTCAGAAGCCTGCCAATACGGCCTTACCAACCCCTTTACCGCTCTCCATGAGCTCATGCGCCTTACGAAGATTTTCCAAGGTGATCGGCCCGATCACCTGATGGAGAGTTGTACGCAAGAGGCCTGCGTCTATGAGAGACGCCACCTGACCAAGAATACGCCCCTGTACAGCCATGTCAGGCGTCTCAAAAACAGGGCGAGCGAACATGTATTCCCAGTGAACGGACAAGGACTTGCGTTTGAATGGCATAATGTCGAACTCGCCCGGATCATCAATCATGGCCAGCGCTCCTTGCGGAGCCAGAGCACGAACGATTGCATCCTTGTGCTGCCCTGTCGCTGTCAGACCAGCCACATATCGCACATGCGGGATGCCAATGCGGGCCAGTTCCTGATCTAGAGGACGACGATGATCGATCACATGATGCGCGCCCATGGATTTGCACCATTCAACCGTCTCTGGTCGGGAAGCTGTAGCGATGACCTGCAGGCCCGTAAGACGTCGCGCAATCTGCGTCAGAATGGAGCCAACACCGCCTGCCCCACCCACGATGAGCAGCGCGTCCGGGTTTTCCATCTCGCCAGCCCGCAGACCCAGTCGATCGAACAGAAGTTCCCAGGCCGTCAAAGCCGTCAAGGGAAGCGCAGCGGCTTCCGCATCCGTCAGACTTTCAGGAGCAAGCGCAATCAGGCGTTCATCCACAGCCTGAAAGCGAGCGTTGCTTCCCTGCCTCAGGCTACTTCCCGCGTAGAAGACGCGATCCCCAGCACGGAAACCACGCACCTGGCCTCCGGTCGCAACAACCCGACCGACCGCATCATAGCCCAGAACACGCACCTGTCTCTCTGGCGGAGCAACAGAACGCAGCTTCGTATCAACCGGATTGACGGATACTGCCGAAATCTCAACCACGACATCCCGTGGGCCGGGCTCTGGAGTAGGAATGTCCAGTTCCACCAAAGCATCAGTTTCATCAATGCGGGTCGCGCGGGTGTGTCCGAACGCTTTCATGGGGAAAACTCCACAAACTTTTAACGACGATCCATCAGCATACTGGTGACGGCGGATTTGAATGGCAGGAGTCGGTTGGCAACAGCCAGACCAAGCTTTCGTGCCGCAAGGAATGGTGCTTCGTCGCGCGTGTAAACTGTCGCGATGGCGTTGGTAGCGGCAAACAACGGTGCCGTTGCCAGACGATGCGTCCGTGCAAATTTAGAGAGGACCGACGGTGCACCTGCATCCCCTGGGCCGTCATGAATGGCGCGCGCCAGCACTTCCTGCCCTTTGAGACCAAGATTGAAACCATGCGCGGTAATCGGATGCATCCCAACCGCAGCATCCCCTATCAAGGCAAAACGCGCCGCGTGGAAGCGATGGGCATACACAGCCTTCAGCGGATAGGAGCAACGCGGGCTTTCAAGCGTCATCGGGCCTACGCGACCGTGCGTACGCTTCGTAATCTCAGCGTTGAACGCCTCCGGCTCAAGAGTTTTGAGGCGGGCAATCTCGTCATCGGGCAATGTCAGCACCAAAGATGATGATGCCCCGTCCCGACCATCAGGCGCGATCGGCAACAGTGCAATGGTCTGACCTTCATCGAACCACTGAAGCGCCGTATGGGCATGGGGCTCGGGATGGTGCATGCGGCAGACAAGGATACTGCGACCGAAATCATGAACGATCGCTCCGATCCCGGCAGCATCCCGCAGTTTCGAGAAGCGACCATCCGCAGCGACCAACAGGTTTGCGTCCAGCTTCGTACCATTCGTCAGGGTCACCCTCGCGGATCGCGCATTATGCCGCGCCGTCTCAATCCCTTCACCTGCGCGAATTTCAACGCCGGGTGTACGGGCTGCCACGCGATACAGCGCACGGCGGATCAAGTGATTGGCAACCAGATGGCCCAGCGCATCAGGCCCCTCAGCCGGTGCATCGAACAGAAGCGGAGGACTCCCGACAGCCCCGGTTTCGATGCGGGCCGTATGCATCGGGCAGATGGACTCTGCTGGGATTTCGCCCCAGGCCCCAGCGTCTTTCAGCCAGTTGGACGCATGATGTGTCAGCGCAATTTCACGACCGTCGAAGGGTGGATCAGCAAGAACGGAGAGCGGAGACCGTTCAACAACGCACACCTTTCGTCCATCCCGAGCCAGAGAAATGGTACAGGCAAGCCCAACCGGTCCACCGCCCGCTACGATCACATCATACGTCATACGTCTCAGCCCGCGTCTGCGCCAAATGTGACCGGTTCACCTTTCCAGATGGCCATGTAGTCATCGACGTCGGCGCGCTTGCGACCCTCGACAGGCTTTTCCGGTGTTCCTACGAAGAGGAAGCCAGCCAGACGATGAGGCTCCTTGAGGCCAAGCGTTTCCAGAAGAGCGCGGTCTTCCGAGAAAGCCCCCGTCACCCAGACGCCACCAAAGCCTTCCGCATGAAGCGCGTTGAGAACATTCATGGCTCCGGCTGCGACAGACATTTCCTGTTCGATGACCGGGATCTTGCAGTCCGGCTCGATATGCATGCCCAGAGCAATGATCATGGGCATGCTGGAAAAGCGATCCCGGCGCTTGGCTTTCTTGGCGGCGGGAGCATCTGGCTCCTGCCGGTCCATGGCTTCCAGCACAACCTGGGCGAACGCCTCACGGTGCTTGCCCTTGATAACCGTGTAACGCCAGGGGCGCATCCGGCCATGATCCGGCGCTCGCAGCGCAGCGGACAGGATATTGCGAAGCTGATCTCCCTTGGGGGGCGGCTCCACGAGGTTATCCGTCGAGGCGCGGGAGAGAAGGAATTCGAGGGATGCATGATGATGTGCCATGGGTTCAGATATGGCGCGATCGACCGCATCCGCCAAGAGGCTTGCAGAGTCTTGCCCAAACTCTTGAAGAGAGGTGACAGAAACCCTGTTCTGCGGCACTCTGTAGGCTTCCTCTTCCATCACTCATTTCAGGGACAGCGTGGAAATAACCCTCACGCTGGTGTAGCAGAACCACCATGACCGAAACCCGTCACGCCCGTCTGCACCGCGCGACAAGCGAAACCGACATCACTTTGGCCCTGTCTCTCGACGGTCAGGGACGCTCCACCGTAGACAGTGGTATCGGCTTTTTCGACCATATGCTGACGGCGCTTGCCAAGCATGGTGGCTTTGATCTTGAGCTGGTAGCCAAGGGTGATCTGCACATTGACGGGCATCACACGGTTGAGGATGTTGGTATCGTTTTCGGTCAGGCGTTCCGTCAGGCCATTGGCGACAAGCGCGGGATCGAGCGCTTCGGTCATGCTCTGGTTCCGCTGGATGAGGCGCTGTGTGAGGCCGTTGTCGATATTTCCGGACGCCCTTATCTGGCCTGGAACGTTACGTTCCCACGTGAGAAGATCGGCACGATGGATACGGAACTGTTTGAAGAGTTCTTCCGCGCCTTCGCCATGTCCGCCCATATCGCCCTGCATCTGACCTGCAAGGCCGGCACCAATGCGCACCATATCGCGGAAAGTGGCTTCAAGGCTGTGGCCCGTGCCCTTCGCGTGGCCGTCTCCATGGACCCGCGTGCAGCAGGGGCCATCCCGTCCACCAAGGGCGTCCTGTGAAGCTGTTCACACCTTGTATTGACCCGAACTCATCTCGTCCGCTTGGCCTGCCTGTTATGGTGCAGGACGGGTTTTCATGGCGGGGGCTGTTTTTTGGTTGGCTAGGCCTTCTGACTTACGGCACCTGGATTTCCGCCATGATGGCAGCGGCCGTTTCGATCCTGCTCCACCTTCTGGTGACAACACGATGGGAAATGGCGCTCATCGTCAGTCTGCATGCCGCACTGGCCACTTTCACGTCCGATATCCGCCTGTGGGAAATGCGCCTTAACGGGCGCGAGACTGGTGCGCCAATCGCCGCCCCCAATAATGATATCGCGCTGCTCCGCTGGGCGGACCGGCAGCCCTCTCCCGTTTCACCCCCGGAGTTCCCATGCGCGTCGTCGTAATTGACTATAACGGTGGCAATCTTGCCTCGGCCGCTCAGGCCGCCCGCAAGGCTGCCACCCTTCGTGGCATCGACGCCGACGTCACCATCACCCGCGATGCCGATGCGATCCTGAATGCCGATCGTCTCATCCTTCCGGGTCAGGGGGCTTTCGCAGACTGTGCGGAAGGACTGGGCCCGGACCTGCGCAATACGCTGGAAACCGCAACCGCCAATGGCACACCCTTTCTCGGCATCTGTGTCGGCATGCAACTCATGAGCGAGTATGGGCTGGAGCATGGTCGCACGGAAGGCTTAGGCTGGATTTGCGGTAATATCCGCCGCATGGACGAAGCTGCGGATGCCGGTCTGCGCTTGCCCCATATGGGCTGGAATACTCTGGACTTTACGCCCGGCGCGCATCTGCTGACGGAAGGGCTGGAACCCGGTGTACACGGTTATTTCGTGCATTCCTTTGCCCTCCATGACGGCAACCCTGACGAACTGGTGGCAACCGCGCAGTATGGCTCTTCGGTACCGGCCATCGTCGCTCGTGGCAACCGGTGTGGCACGCAGTTCCATGTTGAAAAAAGTCAGGCTGTCGGCCTCACCATCATGGGAAATTTCCTGAGGTGGACATCATGACCGTTACCTGCGAACGCGTCGTCTCTTCCCTGTCTCCCGATGACATGGAAGCCCTGTGCGAGGCTGTAACGGCAGCTATTCTCGATGGCGGTGGCTTCGGATGGCTGCAACCACCGGGCTCTCAGGCACTGGAACGCTACTTTGAAGGCATGCTCCTCGTTCCGGAGCGCAGTCTTTATGTTGTTCGCGACAAGGGCATGATCTGTGGCGCGGGCCAGCTTGCCCGGCCACCTTCCAGCTATGAAGCCCATGCCGCCACCGTCAATCTGACGGGATTTTTCGTAGCTCCCTACGCGCGTGGCCGTGGTCTTGGTCGCGCTCTGGCAAATGCCATGATCCAGGGCGCAAAAGCCATGGGCTGCAAGGTTATTAACTGCGACGTGCGTGAAACGCATGACGCTGCTATCGGGCTGTTCCGGTCGCTCGACTTCGAGCACTGGGGAACCCACCCCTATTATGCACGGATCGGAGGCCAGACGGTGCGCGGACTTTTCTTCTCCAAACTTCTCGCCGGTGAACATGAAGCTGCGCGCTGGCAGTCTAGCATTGCCGCGCCAGACGCCGGTGGCGCCCCTGAACCGTCCGAAGCGCCTGCGAAAGCCACACGCGGCCTGACGCTCTACCCCGCCATTGACCTGAAAGACGGCGCCTGCGTCCGTCTGCGTCGTGGCGAGATGGAAGACGCCACGCATTACTCAGATGACCCGGCCGCACAGGCGCGCCTGTTTGAAGAAGCGGGCTGCCGTCACCTTCACGTCGTAGATCTGAACGGCGCTTTCGCTGGCAAGTCCACGAACATCCCGGCCATTGAATCCATCGTGAAGGCCACAAGCCTGCCCGTTCAGCTGGGTGGGGGCATCCGTGATATGGCCGCAATCGAGCGTTGGCTGGAAGCCGGCGTGTCCCGCATCATTCTGGGGTCCGTCGCCGTTAAGGACCCGGAACTCGTCCGTCAGGCGGCGCGTGCATTCCCTGGGCAGATCGTCGCAGGCATTGATGCCCGTCAGGGCCGCGTCGCGACGGAAGGCTGGGCGGAAGTGTCCGAGCTTGAGGCCAATGATCTGGCTCTCCGCATGGAAGATGCAGGCGTTGCTGCCATCATCTTCACGGAAATTACGCGTGACGGCATGCTGGCCGGCCTGGATCTGGAACAGACGGCTGACATGGCCCGTCGTCTCTCCATTCCTGTGATTGCAAGTGGTGGTGTTGGCACGCTGGATCACCTGAAGGACTTGCGTGAAATTGCTCGCACGGTTCCAGGCATTTCCGGTGCCATTGTGGGTCGCGCACTTTATGATGGCCGCATTGCCCTCAAGGACGCACTGGACGTACTCGGTTCATGCTGAAACTCCGCGTCATTCCGTGTTTGGACGTCAAGGACGGTCGCGTCGTCAAAGGGGTGAACTTCGTCTCCCTTCGCGATGCGGGCGATCCGGTCGAACAGGCAAAACTCTACGACGCTGCTGGTGCAGATGAACTGACGTTTCTGGACATCACGGCCAGCGTCGAGAACCGGGACACCATTCTGGATGTCGTTCGCCGGACTGCTGAAGCCATCTGCCTTCCGCTAACGGTTGGCGGGGGCGTCCGTACCTGTGAGGACATGCGGCGTTTGCTTCTGGCCGGTGCGGACAAATGCGCCGTAAACTCGGCTGCGATCACGCGTCCGGAACTGATCCATGAAGCCTCGCAGCGCTTTGGAAGCCAATGCGTGGTCGTGGCGATTGATGCGCGGTCGAATGGTCGTGGTGGTTGGGAAGTCTATGCCAAGGGCGGCCGCGAACCTACCGGACTGGATGCTGTGGAATGGGCCAAAAAGATGCAGGATCTGGGCGCAGGCGAAATCCTGCTTACCAGCATGGACCGTGATGGCACGAAATCCGGTTTCGATCTGGATCTGCTCAGAGCGGTCTGTGGTACAGTGACCATCCCTGTTGTTGCATCAGGCGGCGTTGGCGAACTGCATCACTTTGTTGAAGGTGCGCAGGTCGGCGCAAGCGGCCTACTAGCCGCCAGCGTCTTCCATTTTGGACAGTTCCGCGTTGGGGACGTCAAACAGGCACTGAATGAGGCCGGCCTTCCGGTCAGACTTGGAGAATAAGGCAATGGCAAAGGCAGCAAAACCGGAAGAGCGTAAGGCATCACCGGCACGGGAACATGTGCTGGAACGCCTGTTCGAGACCGTTCAGTCCCGCCGCGGCACAGATCCAACGCTAAGCCATTCCGCACGTCTGATGGCACGCGGACGGAACAAGATTGCCCAGAAGTTTGGCGAAGAAGCCGTCGAGTGTCTGATCGAGGCCGTGAATGGCAATCGCAAGGAACTCGTCGGAGAAAGCGCTGACGTTCTGTACCATCTGATCGTCATGTGGGTAGACGCAGGCGTTTCCCCGGAAGACGTCTGGGCGGAACTAAAGCGTCGCGAAGGTACCAGCGGCATTGCCGAAAAAGCCTCCCGCCCCAAAGAGAAGCTTAGCTGAAGGAGACGTTTGCATGACCTACGATCATAGCAATATTTTCGCCCGTATTCTTCGCAAGGAAATCCCGTCCCGTACGGTTTACGAAGACGATTACGCACTCGCTTTCCACGACATCGCACCTCAGGCACCCATCCACGTTCTGGTCATCCCTAAAGGGCCATACGTGTCCATCGCGGATTTCAGCGCGACAGCCTCTGCTGATGAGATCACTGGGTTCTGGCGCGCTGTCGCAAAGGTCGCGGAAGACGAGGGCCTAACGAAAGAAGGCTTCCGCCTTATCAGTAATTCCGGTCCTAATTCTGGACAGGAAGTTCCCCACTTTCACGTGCATCTCTTTGGCGGCACATCTCTTGGGCCGCTACTCTCTAAAAAATCCTGAAATAACGCTTGCCAAGCCCGAGGGGGTCTTCTATTAACCCCCTCGCCCTAGTCCCATTCGTCTAGAGGCCTAGGACACCGCCCTCTCACGGCGGCAACAGGGGTTCGAATCCCCTATGGGACGCCAATTTTTCCAATGACTTAGCAGTCATAATGCGAAACGATTGACCGTTTTTGGGCCCAGTTTGGGCCCGCCACCGGAAAAGACGATGAGCACATGGTCCCAATGGGCCCATGAAAAGGCTATGCTGGGCCCAAGCGAGGCTCACCATGAAAGACCGAATCACTTCTGCTAAAATCGATCCTGCGACCGGTCGCGCTCTTCCCTCTGGTGTCGAGTATCGCGGCAAGGCAGTATCGGGCCCGCAAGCGCATCGCAGGCGGCGAGAGAATTCACCAGACCTTTTCGTCAGCCAAACTGGCCCGACGGTGGCTGGATACGACATCTGCCAAACTGGAGCTTGGGCAGTTTCAGGACACGCGTCCGCTGGA
>Ga0157363_1000398_pt1 | contig 32978 bp, 30 predicted proteins | sample AttsexASBM1_FD_111477 | JGI IMG/M metagenome (GOLD analysis project Ga0157363, IMG submission 111477) | Fungus gardens microbial communities from leaf cutter ant in Ribeirão Preto, State of São Paulo, Brazil - Atta sexdens ASBM1 | ecosystem: Host-associated > Fungi > Mycelium > Unclassified ... | reverse complement strand
TTTCAGATTGGTATCCTGTTTGAACAAGATCAACAGCTTTGCATTGTCACGTATAAGATGTTTCGGTATCTTTGTATGGTACGTCTGACAGAGATAGAAGTCGATGTCCGTATGTTGTCCCATTGCAAAGTATTCTTTTATCGGGTGCTGTTTGTCACATGCCACGTCGAAGATAAAGATGAATTCGGAAGCCCCTCGCTCGGTGGCATGACGTCGATGTTATTGGAGAATGTAAAATATTTCCTCGATCGGTGCTAATAAATTCGCCAGATATCGATATTTCGAAATCGATGTTGCAGCGATTTCGAGTACACGTACACGTTCTCGAATTATGCTCCATGCGGACTTTCTAATAGGCTTATCAACACATTTCATTTTGCCACAATTTGACGGTCCGCAAACGACAGCGCGTAAAGATATCATGCTTGCGCGTCTCTTTATCAGTTTGCGTCAAGATTCGTCACTTTGGTCGCTCGCGACTAGCGCACGAACACAATATTTTCTCTTTCCACAAAATACTGTAAACGATATCTCGAGCCTATTTATAAAGTTGCATAAAGCGATATCGATCAGCAATCAAAATATTTCTGGTCGTGTCGAATGATCTGCACAGTTTAATCTCAAAAGAACTGAAATACATATCGAAAATTGTATTGCTGCGAGAGTTTGAAAATTGCATAGATCTATTGAGGAATTATCTGAACATATATATGAGCAGATTTGAAGGTACGATGATACCGTCGGTGCCTGAAACATTACAATTTACTGAGTCATCAAACGCGTTGGTGGCGCGGCAGAAGTCGCCAAAGTAGTAAACGATAACAAAGCGGCGCAGCGTTAACTGGAAGAACTGCAACGTCATAATCGCGCGGCGTTTACCTCGTTCCCTACAAGCGCGGACAAAGTATCGCGCGTAAAAAAAAACATCGATGAAACGTTAAATGCAGAAGAAAGTAATTACCGATGTGCAACAATTTGCAAACCATATGCGCATTCCATATTTTAGAGGCATCTTTTTGCGTATTACATTACCGATCGAAAGAGTATGTCAAAGTGAGTGCAGTATCGTAAATCTGGGCAATGCCGAGAGATCTGATTCGCATTGGATAGCATTTGTTAAAAGAGGGAATCGCGTCATATATTTTGACAGTTTTGGCAATCTTCGACCACCGAAGGAACTCGAACGGTATCTGGCAAACAGTATAATCAAGTACACTCGCACGTTCAACGTTAAAGTCAGAACAATTGCGAGCAGTTTTGTTTACAGTTTCTACGAATGGTTGACAAATTTAAGGACCGACATTGTGCTGTTTAACTCAGTGCTCGTTTGAAACATGCCGCTGACGTTTACGCTGATCGGCAAAAGCAGCAGTCCTCGCCGTGAACTACTTTCCAGCGGTAGATTTGATCCAGCGGTGATTACAAGTTCGGTCTGATGGACCTAGAAACATACTATACTCCAGTCAATGTAAATTCAACAAACAAGTTTTACTATGAGAAAATTGTCATTCCCGTATGAACTGCGTGATATAAAGCGGTATCTGAAGCATGAAATTTTACGTTCTCATGATGCGAAAAGCAAGGAAGATGAAGAGTTTCTGTTGATTATTCGCGCCAACAATACAAGAGAGAAGTGAAATCAAATGCGTCTATCGAATAAATTTTGCAAAACCTCATTAGCTCGCTGCTGGAATTTTCATCGAATCGCGTGGTAGAGCCGCGACAATCGGACGAACCGATAAATATCATCAACATTAATATTATATGTATCGAGTGCAACGTGACTGCGGGTACGTATAACAACAACAGGTGCGTGCACACGGTACACGAATTTTCGCCAAATTTGCCGCCGGAATATAAGATATCGGAAAGGCCGACGCAGATCATTTACCTGTCGATCGTTATACGGAGCATCGTTAGGAATCTAATGATTCGCATGGTGGGCCAAGACAGTTGCTTGATTTTCGCGGAGAAGAGATCACAGTTAGGTTGCATATGGCAATGCTAACATGAAATGCTTGCGTTGAACGAACAGCTGAAACAGATGAGAGATACACTCTTTATTGAAAAAACTACACTGCTAGAAAGAAACTCACTGCGTCCAACATTGCATTCTTAAAATTGTTGGATTTCATCGTATGAAATGGCTGATATTCTGAATATTATCGGTAAGCCGATCTTTGACGACCACATCATCGAGTTTGAGACTCACACGTAAAATCCGTACGTCAATGCTACATTTGAGCATAACGACGAGATACAACAATAGGATTTGTACACGTTGCTATGCGATAGTTTTCTCTATATCGAAGGAAAATTGATAGTGAAGAAGAAAAACGATGAGATATCGACGCTTGAAAATAATTGCGTTCATATTTGATGAAATTTGATATGAACTCAACGGTGTGGAGATTGATCGCAACAGAAACATTGGAATTACCAGTACCCTCAAGAACTATGCGTCAATGACGTACGACAAAGCTTTAATTGCCTTGAACGCAGGATGGAACTTTAGATCCGACACGGAGGAAGGATACTTTAATTTTTGCATGCTCAATATGCTTTTGCGAGGATTACAAACGCGTGGTCATCAACGCTCGCCACGAATTGATTTTGTTGACGATCTTGCTGCATGCAGAATGGATTTGTGGTGGCATGATCATGCGATCACCGCCCAAGCGTTTCCCGCGGTATGATTGTTTCGAGAGTACTTAATCGAGAAAAATGGGATTTTCCCTGCTTTTCAAACTTTATTTGATTAGACCTCAGATGTACGAACATATTCTACAGTAAATGCGGAAAGAATCTTAATTGTGCGGTAGCGTGATGAAAGTCTTTAGCACGAGGCGAGACGTGTGCTATCGACGAAACAGTTAGAGCGGCCATGATGATCTGAGTGCTGCTAATCGATTACGCGCAACGTCGCTTAACGATCGACATTTCGCGAATCGATTCTTTATCGGTCGATGTGACTATTGTAGAAGCCGTAAACGACATGAGTACTGAATAGTTAACCCTTGAAAGGGTTAACTTTCATTATGATATACAAACATAAACTCGTTAGCATAACATAAAACATGAATTACTCTGATGCGACTCAATATCGCATCTAGTCATTGTACTGAAAAATAAAGAGGATTATCTAAGTACACAAGCTGAAAAACAATATAACAAATCATTCTTATCCAAAGATAAAAGAGAAGCTTGCGCGAGACAATTAAAGAGTAACAGTTGAAAACACTTAAACCTAAATGATTAGTAAAGTATGGACTAAGCTTCAATTGATAATATTGATAGCTTAGACAGTAGCCTCATGTAGAAATCTTTGGTAATCTTCGATACATGCGATGCCGTTGGAACCAGGATGAATCTTCTGGACCTGTCCCATTGCCCACTGAAGTGGGGTTCTGATATTTTATGAGCATGAGTTGGTTAGTTGACAATTGAGTTCCCTTGTTAGCCATCCATTTGGTTCGTGCTTGAAGATACTCATTACTCCACCTGTGCCAAAATGCCGTTTGCTCTATGCGTTGCCAACTTATTTTCGTTAACGTTGCTCAGGTCAACATAAGAAAGACCATTCAAAGTCGTATTAACCAAGAAAAGTCCCGGGCTTAGATACGCTAGGTTGTTAGGATCAGCTTTTAACAGTAAGAGGGGAGGCGAATTGAGGACCATCTCTATTTCACAGAGGATCGTTTGCATTTCCTCAAAGATCAAATGAGCCTTGCCCACGGTCCGAGTCATATGGTATTTGGCAGATTTTACGGCTGCCTCCCACAAACTCTCAAAATGGGGGGGAGGGGGCGTTAGGCGGGATGAAGCTCCATGAAATTTCTAACTCGCGTAGAAAATTCTTAATCTCGGATTGGATTTGTTGATCATTGTATATGTCATATAATTCTTAAATTTGTCTATGAGCGCTCATAAAGATGGTCCTATTATCCGAGTATGTGCGCGGTCTACTCCTAAATGAATCGCTTAAAAGCGGCAATAAAGGCAAAAAAGACATAAGGTCACTTACTAACTCTAAGTGAATCGCCTTGGCGAAGCACACAAAAAGCGAAACGAATGCCTTGTGACTCCGCGCGTTTCGACGCTTTCCCTCAATAAGAGCGATCCGGCATAGTCTACATCGCAGTGAGAGAAAGATCGAGAGACAGAGATTAACTCGGCTGGCCGGTAATGAGCCCATTAAGACTTCTGATTGACTAGGTTTAACTAAAACAGATTATACATTTTTGTATTAGTCCTCGCACGGATTGCAACGATAGCAGGCAAAAACGCAGGCGCACGAAAGCCATGACTTGCAAACTCGCGTGTAAATTTCATATGTATTCACGCTCTATAATATGCTGAGTTAATATGTGTTTGCGTGGCAGGAGGATTGGGTGGCACGCATTGAACGGGAGATTCGAATTTTTCAACTTCCCGCCAACTCGCATTAGTCCGCTTTCATCTAAGAAAGAAGAACAGTGATAAAATATTATTCGAAGCATTTACAATTTCGCTCTTGATTAGCGCTTGATATTTGCGATAGAACTCATTGTTGCACCGTTCTGCAAATGCAGCGGCAGATATTTCAGAGAGAGACACGAAATCAGACACCACATACGCCCGGTGCGCCTTGAATAGTCTCAAACAATACGTTATGATGCGGCATATTTTATTTAAATTGGAATATTTATTTAGCAAGTCGTCGACGATGCAAGAATGGAAAATGGAAACAGATGCGGATTTTCCTTTGTTCGGGAGCATCATTGTCTAAGTGCGCGAAGATACTGGACGGCCAGTGATCCTCATCCCATTTTAGAAATTCGGGGCCTTTCCATCACCTCTCAGCATTGATCAAGTCGCAGGGATTTAACTCTCGCGACAATATATCGGCAGGGTTATTGGAAGATGACGCCAGTGTTTGATTTCTGTCAGGCGCTGAATTTCACCCATCCTATTTGTCACAAAAACTGACCACCGCCGTGAAGGAGAGGTTATCCAGTTTAATGCGATTGTTGAGTCCGACCAAAGGTAAGTCAGGCATTGAGAGTGTCAAGGACTCTCTAACTTTATTGTTAAGCGCGCTAATAATAAGGCAACCGATAACTCTAATCGCGGTAACGAAATAGTCTTGGGTGGCGCAACGCGAGACTTTGATCTTAGTAACTCGGCGTGATAGTCATTAAGACAGAATTTAGTGTGAAGGTATATGCAAATACTGAACGCGCACTGGCTCGCGTCGCAAAATCCGTGCACTTCCACGATTAGTTGATGGGCAATGAATTTGACGCATCGAGGAATTCTTAGTTAATTCAAAGCACTCATCTGTGTTCTGAAGGCGATCCATGAGTGTGGATGTCCTGAGGAACGGACTCGTCCCATTGGATGACCAATTGCCACAAATCTTGCAAGATGAATTTTGCGATAACAATGACTGGACTCAGAAGGCCCAGAGGATCAAACAATTTAGCGACATCGGAAAGTATGATCTGTTTTGATACAATGGGTTTTGATACATGGGTTTCTAACTCAAATTTTCAGAGAAATTGGAACGTATCCTGATATTGATCTCACTGCATGCCTAGAATACATGAGTCCGCCACATTATCTCTAATGACTGGCACACGGTTATGATTATCCATTTCCAATAATTCAGGGCAATTCGAGGCCCATTTGCTTAATTCGAGTCTCCTAATTTTAACAGTTGAATGTTTTCATCATGAATTTGTTTTAATTTGTCGACTATGTCCGCCCTGATGAGCATGTCATCGACATAAAAATCCCTAAGAACGCATGTTGAATGAACGAGCATGCTGCTCAGTCAAATACTTAAGGTATCAGTCAAATACTTAAGGTGGCCAGAAATGACGCAGAAACTGTACTGTAAGTAACGGTAGTGAATTCGTATCGACATTAGCAGAGAGAACTGCTGCGGCAAGATGCATCGAATACAATACGGATTTTCGATGTTTGTTTGATCATTTTGAAAACGTAATGATGGGGAAGATAAAACGATATTGGTTCTTTCGCAATGGGCGGCTCTAGGCGCATATGTCCCAGCGATGAATATTCGTCAAGAAACGCCGCATATTGAATTTTAAACGTAAGATCGCCCTTGAAACTTCTCGATGCCCTCAATCGCTTGAGAGCCGCCTCACCACGCGAATCGCCAATGTTATTTAACATTTGCTCTCTGACCGGAAACTTGATTGTATATCAATCTTGAGAATTTTGAGACATGTCTAAAAAATGACGATTGTAAATATTTTCTTTTATTGTATAATTGTCCGATTGCGCAAATATCATCCATTTGCTAGACACGACTGACATGTTCGTGTAATTCCGTATTGGTTACGGACGCGTGAAACGAGTGAATCTTTGAGATGGTCGATATAGTGCTGTCTAAATGACTCGCCAAAATCCAGCCCAATTGTGTTTTCCGGAGAGTTGTGTGCTTGTCTGAAGACTTGACCAACTCATATCAAATTCCAAAACAACTCCGCTCCGATTAAAAGATCAATATCCGATGATATGTGAAATCACGGATCGGCGAAACGAATGTTGCGCGGAAAATCAAATTTCCGCCTCGAAAAAATCGCCGGAATTTTATCAGTAATCTGATCAGTCACGATGCATTCGATAGCCGCGGTATGAGTTGAGTTGTGATTGTAATTTGATCCTAGCCATGTGATTGGACGTGATTACTGTGCCGTGATTATTGATCGCCGGAAATCGAAACATTCAATTTAAACCGAGAGCTTCCACAAATTTCTTGAATACGAAGTTCGATTCGCAATCCAACAAAGCTCGGCACGCTCTGCGCAAACCATTGCTGTCGCAAACGAGTACAATCGCAGTCGAAAGCATGACTCGTTCGTTGTTGAAGGATTCTGAAGCATGAGTCGCTAGGAGAGAGGAATTGCCTTAGACGCAATTTCCTTATCGGTATTGTTAGTCCATGGCTTCGCTCTTGAGGGCAAAAATAGCGCATTATGCTTCACCTGGCAGACCTAGGCATTAATCGAAAGTACATTTACTTGATGCATGAGAAGAAGAGCAAACAATTGACACAAAGTTTGCGACTATGAATTTCCGCGGCTCTTTGCGATATCAGGAGTTCCACGAAGTTTTTGCAGTAATAAATGGCGTGATCACCTTGACAGAAATGACATTTAGCTCGTTGTTTGTTAAAGAAATTTGCCATTCGTGTAACATGAGTGACTCAAGTTTAGAAGATAGAATAAGTTTAGATAGAATAAGAACGAGAAGATCATTCCATCGTGGGACGCTTTAATGCTTGAAGTGCGTGCAAATGTGGCGTCGTCAAAAATCCTTCTGAAATCGATTGATTTTCCTTTGCCACAATCGGCAAATTTATTATAGCCTTAATATGAATTTGAACAATTACAACGGGCTCTGTTATCATGTCTTTGAGAATTGATCACGCGAGTAATATGTGGGCAGCGACAAACCAAACCCCCTCCACGTTTCCCTCTGACGCTATGGGCGTGGCCTAGACGAATCAGTCAGGAAAAGGGCGTGCTCTGATTGGTCGAGGAGTAAGGGGTGGAGGTAATAGGGTAATTAAATGGTGTGTTCTGATTCGCCCTATACTTGCCCAAAGATCTAATTGACTCGCACTGTACCTACCCGCGAGGTGGAGGATTGGAGAAGGGAAGTGCTAGAAGACCTTTGACAAAATAAAGGGTAAAGTCCGAAAAAATGAGGTGAGTGAGTCTGTAGTATTTTTTGTCGTGAGAACGGAGTACAAACACTGGGCATGAATAGCAGACGACTTCATGACAGTCATTTTTGGTTGGCGCAGCACAATGTCTACGACGTGTTGGCGTTTATGAATGTTTTTATTTATGACAGATGAGATCTTATATGAAAATTTGGAAGTTTAGAGAGAGTCTTGCTTTTGCTAGGAAGAATGGGGACAGGTAAAACAGGAATGAACATGTTCAACTGGCGCGACGTCTTCGAGCATTATTTTAAAAAAATTCTTTTTATATTTTATGTATTCTATATTCTATATTTAATGTACATTATCTGAGTCTGTAATACGGGAGAAAATGTATCTATTGTAAATGAGAATGGGAAGGATAGGAGTAAAAAATAGACGATATTTACAAGTTCAAAACGTTTATTTAAGGGGTATACGTACATACATAAAGGGATATTACATGAAGTAGTTATTTTATTTTTTTGAAAGAGTATATGTTTGAATATGATGGCATACAACACGAGAATTTACGAATTTATGTTTACAATGAAGAAAAATTTTATGAAATAACTGTACGATTAATCGATCATTTCGCTTACAATCAGAAGTAAACAGAGATTAAGAAACTGGCTACGATTGTAGCCATTATATATAAAATGTACATAGCAGTATTGTCAAGTTTGAGAAAGTATTCCTTGTAGCGTTGTCGTATTCCAGCGATACGTAGTGGAGTTTCGTCGAAGTCGTAAGAGGAATCTTGGATCTAAAGGCGACAAGCATCGAAATACATCCCTGTTCCATGTTCATCGATGTAGAAAGCAATCCAGTGTTCACCAGGTCGATTGTGATCGTCCGTGTTAGCGATGGCAGTCGACCTTGTCCACACCCTCGGCAGTCGATCGACAGGATAGGCCCCGCATGTCGGACACTGAGATGATGCGTTTAAAACTTCCAGCGAATTCATTTCTCGTCATCGGAGAGTGTGAGAGAGGAAATTCAAAATTGCGTAAATTCAAAATGTATCTCTTTTGCCGGCGGGTGCTCTCAAAAATGCTCGATGATTATGAGACACTAATGTTAGCTTTATCTCTACCAGTCGGCGAGTCGAATTTTGGAAGATCTTGTTTCTCCTCGTCTGTCGCTTGTTTGTTCTCATTCTGATTCGTTTTTTTTGTCGATATATTTTTTCTCCACGCTTCAATGTTGCGAATGATTGTGTTTCTGATTTTTTAATTGAATTAAAAAATTCCCACTGTCTGTCTTTTCGCTCTCGACGTCGCTCTCGCTCCAATTTTCTAAAGGAAGGCATTCGTAACTTGAATTGCTGCTATTTCGTATAGTTAGCCAGCGTTTCAATTTGTAAGCGTTGCGTAAAGCGCAATGTGATTCGACGCTGGTTCGAAATCTGTGATGCGTACAGCGTTGTCCACGATCTTCGAAATGTAGTAGATTTTTGAAAGATGGAGAAATTCCCTCCAGGTTATATACATTTCTAGAGAATAAATTACTCAGATAGTCTCTCATCCTCTGATATAGCGTGTGTGCCGTGTAATGTCATGCAGATGTATCGTAAAGTTTTTTTTGGATTGACGTCTCCATCGAATCATTCGATTCCGTGATAATTTCGTATAAGCCAGTTGTTTTCTCGTCTTATTCTCTCAGGTAAATCGTCAAATGGGCAGAGTGATGTCATAATCCAGTGTCCGGTGAAACCATCTTTCGGAATAAAGTTTTCTTCGATATCGCGAAAACCTTGTATGTCAATGACTATATCCATTATGATATTCGAATTTGCGCTACTTTTTTTATGTCACGAAACGTTGGCGTCGGTATCGCAAAGACAAGACTGAAGTTTTTTTCATCATCTCTCCTGTCCAATTAGATGAGAAAAAAATATATAGTGGAGGGGGAAAATAATTTTCTCGCGGAAGCTATAAGGAAAAGTCGACAATGACTTGAATCGAACAATGACTTGGAATCGAATTTCTAAAACGTTATCAAATTCGGCATAGACGATACAATTAATAGTCACGGAAAGAGATTTTTCGAATCTCACTTCTAATCATAAGTTTCCGTGTTTTACGAGATTCCAATTAGTCCTGCGCAATCTGGAATAAGATCGAAAGCGAAAAAAGTGTAGCCATTATCTTGGCGTAATCATCTCTACTTATAGAATTACCCTCGTTCAGAAAGTGAATACCAGTTACCGAGAATAATGTGTAATAAGCTTCAACGTAGAGCGGCTCGCTTTCTAAAAATTTGATTGTATCTATTGAGAATTTGCATGCCATCGGCATACAGCGAGAAGAAATTTATACCGTAATTGAAATTTTTGAAATTAAACAGATTCAATTTTCTATCGCCTTTAAACGCCTTGTTATCGACTATTAATCGTTTTGGCAGCAGTTCGAATATTGCATTGTTTATCGATTCCCCCACGACGCCTGTATGTATCATGAATGTTTTAACTTCGACTCTCGTAAGAGAATACTTGGCGGTATTATTCAACATTCTAGCGTATGCGAGTAACACACCCGGGCTTATTTGTGTTCTTCTTACAAATACATTAGCGTCAAGAATGCGTATTTTCGATATCGTTTTACTCTCCATAAGACGAAATGAATCTTTCGAACGTACGAATCTCATTCTAACTTCCACTCCGTTAATTAAAAATTTATCTTGATTGAAAACGTTGCAGTGAAGGTGACCAATGTGATCTAGAGCGCTATTTCCTTGAATGTATTGCGCGCGTTTCTCGAGCACTGTATTTGGATTTGACGAGTCTAATGTGTCGTCCATGTAACCAGGGATATCCGCGTCCCATAAGCAAGAAGTCAGATGGGAGCGGATAAAGCCTCGATGTACGCGCGGTACGTATAAACGTTGTTTGGTAGCGATACGAGCTTTTGATTGAAATATATGTCGATTTGGTTGAACATGGAATGCAGTAAATGATTTACGGGTATTTTTGCCTTGCCGTCGGGCCGTGCGACCGATGTGCTCTCCCTGCGTTCTTCGCTTTCTACGCGTATGCGAAGATTCAACATGGTGTAAGTGAGGTTTAGATAGTCTTCTCCATGCCCGGGTATGACGAATTCTATGGGCGAATCGTCCACGAGCGAAGTTACGAGTTTGTAATAAATCCATTACGAACTCTCAATGCTGGTTTGCGTAGGAGGCAGAGAGAAGAGATCGAGTTCGCTCTTTATACACTCGCTCGAGTGGGTATGAAGAAAAGATATGCTTTTTCTTCAGCCACGAATTCTTATCTCAATTAAGAGAATATGTCGGATACATTGCCTTTCTTAACTCGATGTTTCCTACCGGATGATTTTTTCGTCTTTCTTCCTGTAGCACGAATTTTCTTTTTCTTCTTCGTTACTTTTTTGCTCTTCTTCCCTGTGGTACTTCTCGATGATTTTCTTTTAACCGTTCGGCGTCGTTTACGATGCACGATACGTCTATCTCGACCATCGGGTGGAAACTGAAACGCCGCGGATTTCGCGGATATTTTATATCCTGATCCCTTTATCAGAGAATTTATTTTTTCTTTGGCTTTTCTCTTCAGATTATCCCGTGATTTCGCGAGCCGACTTTTGACCACTTCGTTTAACGATTTATTATTTTCGACATCTTCTCTTACGTTAATTTCCGCACGTAAAGCTTCTTTACTGACAGCATCTTTATTTAGGTAGGGTAATATTTTTCTAAATAACCCACCGAGAAAGCTTCCGATTCCATGTCCGCGTTGATAGGATGAGCCGATGAAAACACATGGAACGTTCCACCTCTGCTACCGGTGCATGCTTCCGCGCATCAAAATACTCCTCGTATTCTATCGTTAGTTCCTAACTAAAGACTAACGTCACATTCGCGTATACGGAAGAAAGAAAGTTATTGCTTACGTTTAAAGTTATTGTTTACGTGCAGCGTCACTGTCAGCGTTCCGAATTTGAACGGAATTTTTTTTCCAAGATGATCTCTTATATCTATTTCGATCGTTTTGAAATTCCTTTATCGCATTGGAATATAATTTAAAAATAAGAAATGCTTCAAATTTGCATCAAATGCGTAATTATGATTGCGTATCTCGATTGGAACTATCCTGAAAAGAGGAGTACATCGCCTATTATATATGGCTCACAAATATCACAATAAACAAACATTTTATCAGGGATATCGCGCCACAAATTACAGAGTTCACTACTCCAGTAACCTGCAAGTCGTTTTCTCGTCTTATTAAATTCTTATTAAATGAAAGGAAGAAAAATTTTCTCTTCTGTTTCATTCGAATTAGGTTTACGCGAGTTTGAAATAAAATTGATGTTTACTGGAAATTGCTGATGCAAAACCTAGCATTCGTAGAAGATTATCGGAAAAGTTTATATGATGTAGCACTTTGCATTTCTCATCGCAGTTAATACTTATCAAGACTTTACTGCCAAACGCTTTTTGCTATTCGAAATAAAAATGCGATTCGGCAACTTTACAGAATTAATCGCATCAATAAGCTTATGGATATATATCTTTATAAATTCCATTTGAAAATGTAACTTCTTTTGCCATAAATGCACCAATCGTCCCATCAGGTATAACATCGATGAATCTGATCACATTTTCGTTATGACGTAAGTGTACAAAGTTACAGGGAAATTGAATCTCGCTTATCGCAACCTCCCATGTAACATTATAGAGTGAGGTAATTCCGTGATAAAGGACGATGTTGTATTATCCGGAAAATGACGCATACTGCTGTTATTCGGAAGTACCAGAAGAAATTGTTCCTCCTCCATCGCGAAGAGAAATTAAACTCGAAACCGGAATCCAAGTATCAAACTTACTGGAGTAACAACGCCAACTAACACTTGTTTATTAGTTTCTCGTCCCCTCCTCTTCGACGATAAACTGTTCTTCCTCTAAGTTTTTTCTCAACTCGAGTTAATTCTTGTTCATAAAAAATACCGTCCATGACTTCGTCTGCTAAATCTCGCAGTTCGTACACGTGAGAGTTTCGCCAATCGAGAATACGGTAATTTGAAATATTTCCTCGTTCCACTTAGCCTGATATCCTTTCCCGAAAGTGCCTTTCGCTCTACTAATACGGATGAAATCTTTGACGCGATATTTAACCTTTTGCGCACGTTTCTTTAATGTTTCGTTTTTTCAACGACGAGCTATATTTTCACGAGCGATACGTGCGTTTTCTTTCGTTACTATTGCTGGTTACATTCTCGTGGACAAGTGACGTGTGTGATTGTAAGCACGTACAATATCCTGAAGAACATCGTTGTAGCGCTTTTATGCAGGAAGTAACGCCATATTCACTCTTTCAGTTTCTGTTGAAGTGCTCGACGAGGTGGCTTTAATGTTCGGATTGCGCGTTACCCGAAAATGTATGTCGTTTTCTTTAAGAAATTTCTACATTGATTGTGCGACAAATTCTTTGCCCTTATCCGTTTGCAAATATACAGGTACTCGTCCTTCGCTTTTTACTAATACGATAAAAGTTTTTATCACGCAGTTATTCATTTTATCACGTAATGGTTCTATCGCGACGTATTTACTTAGTACATCGATAATCACTAACAGATAGGAATAATCGTCATTGTAACTTTTTAGATTTCGGAGTTCGATCAAATCTGCCTCCCACACTTCGTCAATGATTGTTATGTTGTAATGCAATCGCGGAAATTTTCTGTACTATGATCGGTGCAATGTGTACGCGTCTTGCGATTCGAGCCAGCGTACGACTTCTCTCCGCGAGAAATTCGGTTTAATGGTTAGAGTTAGATTATCCACCGCCGAATAGCTCGCGACTGATCGTAGTATAATTTTTCAAATTTCATTGTTATCTCAGCTTTTTCCAACCGAATAATCGATTTTTTCCCGTTTGCAAAGATACGGAGGTATCTGTTTTTCGTGTACGAGAAAGAATCAATGAACTTCTTCGTCTATTTCTTGTTCGTAATTTTTACGTTTTTCTCCTTCCTTGTGTTCTCAACGTGGAACTCGCACTTTCGATATAAAAGATATGGAACTCGTGCGAAGTCGAAGTTTTACATTGTTTACAACACTATGCGTGGACAATAATCTTTTATTTCTCATCAGTGCAGAAAGTATATTCAATACACGGAGTAATCGTGCAAACTGATTTCTACCCGCTGCTTTCACAGTTTTTCTCTCGCGCATTGAATCGTTTATTAAGTCAGCGATATTCAAATCTTTCACAACGTTGCCATCTATAGTCATGATTCCATGCTTGTCTCAACTAATTCTATCAGGCACAGCTTTTCGAAACAAATGTTTCATCAGTAAGCGTGCATACTTACGATAAGATTTCGATACGCTTTCCAGTATTTCCTCGATGCTTTCCATCATATGATTATGCTCGCTCGAAATTTCGAACTTTTTCGTAATAATATCTGTTATTAATGAAATGATAGCGATGATATATGGAATATTTAAGAGAGATCGTGAGAAACGCCGTTCGTCGTCTCGTTATCAGTGGAGGGATCTCGTGTAGCATTTGTCTTCTGCATTTTCGTTTTCATTACGTACGTCTTTCTGTCTTCGCGTTTCTTGGATAAATCGTAGGTGTCGCCATAATGCCTCCCTGTGCATTTTTCACCTCTCATACGGTTAGCTGGAATTAAGAAGAACGACTCATCTCCATATCGAGTCGTGTTAGACGAGTTCCCGGAGTTTGCGCTGTATTATTAATATTCGAGATGTTATCCGAATTTTGGGGTACTGTTATTTCTTTTGACACTCCATCAACGAATGATGTCGAATTTTGACATAATTGATGGTGCATTCTCTCCAGATTTTCCATCGAAATTAAAACCATTTTTTAGTTTTTTTAGCCCTCTCTATTTTTCTTTTATTCCTACTATTTCGTTTTTTCGATAATTAGTGATAATAAGGTTGATAATATAAGTCCGATAATATAAGGTAAAAATCCGCTTCTGCACCAACAGCTTTCTTTTATCCTTCCATTATTATTACGTTTTGCCGCGACGCGACGCAGAGCCTTTTTGTATGTCGTTAACCGATTTTTTTCACACGTTCGAGCGAGACGTTACCTTTGAGTATATTAAAAACACATTCACAGATACAACGAATTAGTTTTCGTCAGCGTTGCACAAGAAAGTTATACATTGAATTTTGTTCAAATGATAGAGCGCCACGAGGAGATAGGCGTTTCTCTTATCGATCGAATGTGTGGCGATTTTCATCGCTCTGTGCGATTTCTCGTCACTCACCTTCATCGCAAGAAAAAAATCTACGACTAGCATATACGATTACCTGTTCTCAATTTTTATACGAATCCGCTGGAAAATGATCTATGCGCACGTAATGAATCGTATCCTCGGGAAAAATACATGTTCGAAATCGATATTCGTTCGGAGTTGATTGTTTCAGATCAATAGACACCCGTGAGATCTTAATATGGCATTGTAGTATGCTTCTTCTAAGAATTTCGGATCGTCGGGATAGACTTGATACGTTAAATGACGAATTTGAGCATGATCGCGTGGATTTTTGAAAATGATGATGTAATTTGCGTTAAGTGATATATCGCTGGCCACGTCCCTAATGGAATAGATTCTGCGAGATAAGAATAACACTGAGATTCTTGTGATGACTACCTTTGGTAAAAAGATCCACGATAAGATCGCACGACAACGATTCTCTTATGAGATCGTTGATTATCACTAATTTCGGAGAAAGAGGATCGTTCGAATAATCTTCCGGACGTGGTAATCTCTTGCGAAATTCAATTATATTTTTCTTCGTCATTTTAGTATTGCTGCTCCCCAACGCTGTTCTTCGAATTTTTTTACACATGTGTCGTATTGTGATTGACGATAGGCTTCTTGCTATTCGTAATAAAACAAAATTTTCTCAAAACGCACGTCAAACATGAGAGATAAATGCCGGAGAAAAGTCTTCACAAAGATCATTTTTCCGCAATCAGTCGACCCGCATACAATCGATGTCCAAGGATGTTTCCAGCGCACGTCTATTTTACGAAATGAATGATCGATCTTCGTGCGCGACTTCAAAAGCAAAAAGAAAAAACGTCATTTGATGTCTAGAATAGAAATTCGCGAAACGAAATAATTTTAGGAAGGGGACAGGGGGATAAGCTGATCATCGTGACGGAGGCCCCCACGCGGCGGACGAGCGCTAGCGTCAGCGTACTCTCGCGTGAGCTTGTCAGTGAAGACCACCGCGGCAGGGCGAAAAGCTGATCTCGCCGCGGTGCGACGTGCACAAGCTTATCTTCGCGTCAAAGAGGCTCGCGATCAGCGTATTTTTATCGTTAAGTGAGCGCGTGGCATCGCTGATGGTAAGATTTTCAAAGACATCGGTCAGCAAACAAAACATCTGTTTTCAAATACAGATCGCTATATTCGCCGAATGTCCGGATGGAAAATCGCCACATAATGACGGCATGCACATAAGCGTTCTCTGATACGTGTCATCCATCAATGAACTGCAAAACAATTCACGAGGTGGTAAACACAGCTCCTCCAACTTTTCGACACAGTCAATGTACTCATATAGAAAAACGCCCTTTCATGTCAAAAGATTAAAATTTTCTTCTGATAAATTGGAAAATTCACATTGTAGTATCCCCAGTTTATCCTTACTGAAAAAAGATGCTAATTTGTTCAAACTTGAGGCGAGAAATCTATATGAATTTATAAACCGTAATTTTAAACAATTTTTTTTTTATTATTTTTAATACTATCAACGTGTTTGGTGAATGAGATATATTTTTCTTTTGTTATTAGAAGCAGATCTACGCGGTGGCAATTTTTTTGATGAAATGAGCATCGTAGTCAGATAAATTGTGACTACAGGTATGCAACGCGAATCCTTATAATTTATATTGCAGTTTGAGTGTGCGAGGTCTCTGTATCGTCCAGTTAAATGACAATGATCGTCAGACGCGAACGGTTTCTCGCACACGTGGCAGTAGTGTTATTGAATAGTAGTGTTATTGAATTTTTCCCAGTCATCTCGCATGAAATTCGTATCCATGAATATATATTAGCCAAATTATGGACTGTATACTGTGCGCTAGATTTTTCAATTCTTTTGCGAATCAAGCGATGCAGTTTATCGTGGAAAAAACGATACATAGATAATGTATCATCGCAAGAACAATGCACATAATATCCGATATTAAACACGTTACGTGTACAAATCGATTCAGGATTCCTATCCGTCTTTCCCAAAGCGCACTTTAAGTTGGCGTAGACAACGAACGGGACACGTTCCTTCTTGTAATGGTTGTCGAAACTCAGCTATTTGTCGTCCTCGCTCGGTAGCTTTATCGCGCAATCGTTCAGTTTTCCACAACTCTCTGTAGATCTCTAATTTTGCGCTCGAGCTGAAGTAGTGTAAGTGTCTGAAAAACCGCGCATTTATTATTATTATTATTATTAGTATTATTGTTATCATTATTATTGTTGTTGTTGTTGTTATTATTATTATTTTGCGAAAGAATTTACCTATTTCAGAAATATATCCTGTTTTTGTTTCTGGTAATCTGCGATCTCACAAGGTGAAATAGATCGCAAAAGATCCCGCGTTGTCATCCACGTAGAAATTCATATGTTTACTTCTTTTTTCGGTTAGCGAGTTGTATCGGCACAATTCCCTTCTCAATGTAGACATTGATGGAAATGTCATTCAAAGTTTCGAATTTCTTAATTTGACTCATTGAAAATTCGATGCCTGCGATCCAACACTGTAAAATAATGCAAATACGAGGATTCCTTCATATTCTATATATTTTTGAGCTGGCTGTAGAACGGCAACAACACACGCATTGTCTGTGGTTTGCACGTTGATTACTGCTCTCTTTAGCATAATTTCTCGCGGGAGTTTGATATGACATCCCGCGCACAGAGGATTGTGCTTGTTTGCGTTCACCGTTAAATTTACTTTACACGATACTTAATACGCATCCGCTATCGCGTTCCTGAAACTCTTCCAGCAATGATAAGATAGATGACGACGCGCAACATGTATCACTCCAAATCGGTGCATTGATATAGCTTAAAGTTCCGAGTAGCGATACTCTTATTCGCGCGTTTCACCCACCACGAACTCACCATTGAAAATAGTGTTTATTTTTAAAGAGTCATATCGTTGCATTACACTATGTACATGCTCGAGCACAATTTTGTTAGCGTCGGCGAGGTTCGATATGTTTATCACCATTTTGACGCCCGTCAGAATATGGCTTTCGAACGCTGTTTCGATGACGTGCCAATGGAATCCGTATCCAGCGCCCACATGTATTTTCCATGTACAGATTTCTTCAGACTCTCGTGCGATACATGCATCAGTGATTATCTATTACCGATAAATAATCGCGAGCGTTTAATACGGTTCTGCTCTTCTAAAGATTTGATCGAACCGTCGTTATTCTCATGCATTGTACTCGTCTGTAGTATTAAGCAGGATAGTTCAATCAAATCACACTCCATGTTGCCACCTGCGCTGTCAATTTGACTAATGACGCGATGCACTTAAATCTTGTCATTTTTATATCATTATGTGCGCTATTTTTATCAATGATATCTCATGCATTTGAAAAAAATCTTAAAATCTTAATTATCGAACAACAAAGCAGTTGTATATTAGCAAATGTTGCACTATTTGGCAACGTCACATCTCAATTATATCACATTATATATATATTATTTGGCAATGTCGCATTTGTATTTAAATTATATTGATGATCATCGCCAAAACATGTCAATGTCTTTGAAAAAAATTTCTTATATTGGGTTGTCCGGAAAGTTCGTGCCGATTTTTAGTAAGGACAGATCTGAATATATCAGAACAATTGAAAATGACATGCGTACATATCGTAAAAGATGGTACTTCAGACATACTTGGAAAATTTGGTTGCGATATGTCAATTTTATACGCCTTTGGAAGAAAACAAAGTGCATTTTAGGCATTTAATGCTTTTCTTTTACCGGAAAGGCAAAAATGCCACACAAGCGGCAAACAAGCTGTTTATGGCGCAAGTGCTGTAGCTGAAAGAACTGTGCGGAAATAGTTTGCTAAGTTTAAAGCTGGTGATTTCAACCTTGAAGATCAAGAACATCCAGATAGACCCTCCACCACAGATGAAGATTAGATTAAAACACTGATCGAGAATAACCCACGCTATACGACACGTAAATTAGCAGAAATGTTGAATATGTCAAAATCCACCATTCACGAGTATTTTGTAAAGTTTGATTACATAAACCGTTTTGATGTATGGATTCCCAACGGAGAAAAATCTGATGGATCGCATTTCCATTTGTGACTCGCTCTATAAACGCAACGAGGAGACACCATTTTTGAAGCAAGTAATGACGGGAGATGAAAAATGGATCATTTACAATAATATTGAGAGAAAAAGATCTTGGGGAAAACGGAATGAACTACCTTTAGCCATCCTAAAAGCCGGTCTTCATTCAAAGAAGGTCATGCTCTGTGTCTGGTGGGATTGGAAAAGGATCCTGTATTATGAGCTTTTAGCAAACAACGAGACGATAAAAAAAAAAGAAAGAAGTATTGTTCTCAATTAGACGAATTGAAGACAGCAATTGAACAAAAACGTCCAGAAATAGCGAATCGGAAGGACGTGTTTCATCAGGACAATGCGCGGCCACATGTGTCTTTGATAACTCGACAAAAGTTGTTGGAGCTCAGTTGGGATGTTCTACCATCCATCATATTCACCAGATCTCGCGCCCTCTGATTTCCATCTATTTCGATCATTACAAAATTCCCTTAATAGAAAAAACTTCAACTCTTTGGTCGAGGTAAAAAATCACTTAGAAAAGTTTTTCGCTGAAAAACCTAAGAGATTCTGGAACGAAATTTTCAAGTTGTCTGAAAGATGCAGAAAGGTTGTAGAACAGAATGGCATCTATATAATTTAATAAATGTATACTAAAATTTAAATCTTCTGCGTTTCAATTTTCCTTCAAAATCGGCACGAACTTTCCGGACAACCCAATATTACACTGACAAACTTATATTGAAACTTGCAAATTTGTTGACACTACAATTTGCGGTGTCAGATTACATTAATGTCATCACCGAATGTATCTAAAAATCTTTTATTACAAAAATAATTGAAGGAAATAAGATTTAATGATTGGAGCAACGAGAAACTCGTCGAGTTGAAATAGCACTGTCCGAGTTTATAGCAAGTTTTTTTTGCACGCCCAATGAAACACTTGATGGCATGCCATTTTTAATTTCTCAAACGTTGTTGATTTTTCGATTGTAGCTTACAGAAATTAATCATTTAGAAATTATAGAAATACTTTCAATTCGATTTAAAATAAGTAATAGTATTTTGAAAGTATCACTTCAAAGTGGCGGAGAAGATCTTCATCACAAATTGTCGAGTAAATATATATATATATATATATATATATATATATATATATTCCACCAAATCGCATAATCTATAGCCTATGACTATGAAGAAAATTTATTATGAGATGCTTTCCTCATTAAAAAAAAATCTTAACTACACGAATAATATGCTACTTATTACTACACATTTTTATTCGTATGGATTAATATTTTCTTATCGTGCAATGTTTTCATATGAAGTTTTCATTTATAAATAAGTATACGTAGAGCATACATTGCACACAAATCGGATTCTGATTTTTAAAAATTCGATTGATTGTGAGATTGAAACTATTGATTATCAGAATTGAATTGTCTGAATTTTCTTAGACATATCTATTCATGAATATCATGAAATCACATTTCTGATAACCCTATCTATTAAGTTTCCAAGATATCGAAAAATGATATAGGTTATTTCGTTCGATTATGAACTCTAGATATTTGTTAAAAACAAATAGTAGAATAAAGCAGCAAAAAATATTTCTTTGTATTTAATTTGTTATTGTTTTATTGTAAGTAATTACATAAGTAAAAGATATCTTAGTTCATTACTAAATACTCCATTTTCAATTAATATTGGCTATTTACAATTAAGTTTTTATAATTAATAAAATATGTTGAAATGTGTTCTTTACATTTTACATTTTTATTTATATTTTCCTGATGACATATAAGACTAATGTATTAAGATTGTTAAAACATGAGAGAGAGAGAGAGAGAGAAAGAGAGAGAGAGAAAGAAATGTTTTGGAAAATATTATGAAATATAATACTTTATTGTATATATATATATATATATATATATATATATATATATATATATATGTTTATTTCATTGGGACAATTAATGAATTTAAACACCCATTAATGAATTTCTTTTGATTTCTCCTAATCTTTTTAATAGAGCTTCCTCTCCTGTACTTTTATTATAAACTTCATTTACGTTTTGTTTTTCGTATATAGAAAAATCAAAATCATCGTTATTTTCAATGCACAAATTGTGCAATACGTAGCAAGAGACAATAAACTTTGAAATCTTATTTACATTGTGCATGTCTATAATTTTTCAATCAATTGTCGAAATCGCTCTTTGAATAATCCGAATGCATCCTCTATTAATACTCAAGTCGCAGATAGCATTTTATTGAATTTTTTCTTCTTTGCAGAAAAATTTCCGTAGTCTTTGAATTATGTAATGAGCCATTCTCTTATTAGATACGCTTCATCTTCTAGGATGTTATTTTCCGTCTTCACATATTATATTATATATTGCTGGCAATTCATCGCATATATCTGAATAATTTAACGCGCGAATCATGAATTTTTGATGGAATTCCAGTAAAAACATATTTATAAACTTCTTTCGGGTATCACATATGTCCTATAATGTTATTGAAGAGATATCACGTCTTTTTACTAGAGAGGCTCACAAGGAGAAAGTGGCAAATTGCAATACATGACCCTCTCTTTTAATTAGACATGAGCGTCAAAGTTCCATAGGCATGGAAAAGATTGAAGAAAACTGACCACATGATTCCCCGTTCTGATTGGACGTGGGCATTCACGTGATACAATTTGTCATTCTCTCCCTGTGAGCCTCCCTACCATTTACATATGTTGATTTTATTTTGTGGATTGGCGTTGGTATTTTAATAAAAGTCCCATCAATGCAGCCAAGAACTTTTGGAAATCCTGCAATCTTCAATTTTATTAAGTTTTTATTGTTGGAATATTACGTTTTTCGTTTATAAATAAAAAAATCATCATCACTACTTGATGACAACGAAAGAAGAGTATTACTAGCATTCTCATTTATGGATGTGTTCCAAAATTAACTGCCAGTACTGAAAATCTATAGTGCACGTAACGTAAACTATAGCATTTTCAGTATTGGCAATAAATTTGGAACACGATCATATCAATTTATATTTTGCGCGCAATCGATACCGTTCCTCGGAGTTCGTAGTAGATTTTTGCACGAAAGTGCAAAAACTCGGCACTAGATTTAACAATGAAACAGCGCGCACGATTTTCGATCCTCAGTACGAAATTCCTAATGAAACACACAGTTCGCGCTTAATGCACACTCAATGCGCATCAATTCTCCCAATGAAAAACGCTATTAGAAAGAGACACTGTCCAACTGCACACATATATAATCCATTCCATCATGGTCCGACTCTCACTTATTTATACTCGTATTCATAGTTCTTTGAGGAATGAAGATTCCTAATTTTTCATTTCACGTTAAAGTTTCATAAACCTTCTTTGACCAAACAAGGAGCTTTATTAGCTTCCTTTTCTCAAGGGAAATTACGAGTTTCCTTCCTCGAGGAGGAGATGCAACTTTCATAATCAAGCAAATTTTTAAATTTAGTTCGTCACATCGTCTGTTTTGATCGCTTTTAATTTAGATCTATCGCATCGATAATTATTTTCGATAATTAGCTTTTTGTCGGAAGTAAATTGTGCCAAAATTTTCCTTCTTCATATAATAAGTATTATGACAAATTCGATTGGAAGCACTGATGCATATTAAAGCCGTTGTATATTGATTTAATTTGAGTATAAAAATAAAATGCAAATATTTCGAATTACATATTTTATCTAACAGTACAGTAAAATATATTGAGTATTTCACAATTTAATCGATTTCTATGTTTATTTATGAACATATCTTTACGTTATTTTGTATGTACGATGGATTTTATTGTACATCAGTGCAGTGAGTGCATCTAATCAAATTTGCTATTAGTTTTATTTTTGTCCATTATTGTTGCAAAATGTTTAATTACGACTTTATTTAATCAACAATGCCTTTATAATCTTTATTATTCGTAATTCACGATATTAGATTTGCATATATTATATATTATGACATGCTGCCTTCAGTAGATTACTAAAATTCCTAAAATATTACTTCTTTTGGAAAGGCAGATCCGTTTATGAAACAAGGAGATTTTAGAGAATCGAGGAATTCTTCATGGAGACTTTCTCCATCCTTAAAATAAGGAAAGACTATGAATACGAATGTTAGGATGTATTTCGAACCGAGTTAGTTTAGCTTATTCTTTTTCCTAGATGTTGATAATCCCGTAACTAAAGTTCCAAACGCGACGGCCGTCAATATAACATCTGTCCATACATGTAAAATTTTTTCCCGAGTTGCAGCTCACGAACTTGCTTTTATTTTCTTTTTATAATTATTTTACGAGTCTGTGAGTTGCAACTAGGTCATAGAGATAATTATCGATAAGACATTTAGGCCCAGTTTCACAACGCACGGTTAATTCTTAATCGAGGTTCAACTTATTCTCAGACATTGTCTCTTTCTAATTCTAGAATTGAAAAGAAATGAGAAACAAATTAAACCTCAGTTAAGAATGAACCATTGTAGAATGTGGGCCTTATCAAGCTCCAGTTAGCTTAACCAGTCTAGTAACTTTGCAAGATTCCAACTGAAACAGATATCAGAGAGAAAATGCAAAAAGAGAAATTGTAAATATAAATGTATTCACTCTTCAGTTCGTATTTTTTCTCAGACATCAGCTTCAGTTGATCTTCAGAATCCTGTAAAGTTACTAGACTGGTTAAGCTAATTAGAGTTTGATAAAAGCCCTAAAAATTAACCGTCAGTTGTGGAACTGGGTCTTAGAGAATCCCATTATTTACTTGAAGTACTCAATTTTAGAACAGTGTTAACAACTGACAACATTAAAGGAATTACTTTCTTTCTTTTATTTTTTAATAATGGTATATATTTTTTTAATTGAATTACAAAATATATCATAATGGTAATATAATATTAAATATGACACTCTATGTCTTATCAAGATTCACAAAAAATTGAAAATTATATAGTTATAAAAAGAGTAAGTCCCACCGAGATTTGAGATTGCTGGATTTCAGATTGCTGGATTCAGAGTCCAGAGTGCTAACCATTACACCATGGGACCTTGGTGTCGAAAGTTTTTACTCGATATTACTTTCTTTAACAATATACAGAGTATTTTACTTAAGACCAGGCCACCCGAATAACATCCATAGTTTTGGAGATAAGAAGAAATGCTTGAAATAAAGTTGTTAATATCGAGAGGAGCATCATGTGATGATAAATATTTTTTAAATAAATTAAACAATGTAAAATAGGGCTAAGAATCACTCTGGATATTATGTGAGTAACAATTTATATTATTATAATATTATTATAATATTATTATAAACAATCTGAAAATTTGTACAGACGTTTTGAATTCTAGCGGGTCATTTTCAATGTTAAAAAAATAAATTTTTAAATGTTATCGATATCTATGTAAGATGTTCAAAAATTAAAATATAACAAGCATGTTGTACTCGCATGTTGGTAAGAAGAATAATGACAAGATACGATCTGGATTTAAGCAGCTTCACATCGGAACGTGATGTTAATCGATTCCAGAAGTCACATAATAATCGTATGAAGTCTATTATCGTATGATATCTATCGTGAACTTCTCAAATTTACAACAGGTTGATACAGTGAAATCAATATAAGATGGATGTTACATGTTTTTCACGCACGCACGCATACACGTTCCTTTTACACTGCTGATTAATATTATAATAGATCATCCAAAATTGAAAAAATTGAGTACTACAAAATTTAAATTATTATAAAATTCAGCGACATCAAATGGGTCTTAATACTATAGAACTTTGAAATGTAATGCTAGACATAAACATTTTTTTCCAAGTGGAGGCGCTTAGGAGATTTGAAGGTCATTTTGTTTTTTTAAATAGAATTATATGAATTTTTGTACATAACTTGATTGCTCTAATTATTCTATATATAAAAATATTGTAATAATATCGAAAAATCAATAGGTTACGAGATATTTTATTCTGGTACATATTGACATAAAATATTAAATAACTTATAAATTATTAATTTTTTGATAATTGTACCTTAATACTTTTATGAACAGAATAATGAGATGAATCAGTTAGTAGAAAGAAAATTAATTATTGTGTATAATTCAAATAATAAGTTTTTATATAAGTAAGAGATGTTTTATAAAATTATTAATTTAAATTAAAATTATTAATAACAATTTTAAAAGAAGTGTATTAAAAAATATATAAGAACTATTTCACATCATATGCATGTGACATTTATTTATCTATATATCGTCTTTACAAAATGTAAAATAGTATGTACATAACAATACATTTACAAATTTATCAGTGAGTTTAGTTGATTTGTTCTCTTTTTTTCGAGTTTTATATTTTACCGAATTGTTCTTTTTATTATTATCAATACATTTTACTCGTTTTTCTGAACTTAACATAATTATATTGATATTTTCTTCATTTGCTAAATTTTCTTCCTTAGAGATTATCTAAAAAAATTTTGTAATTTATATATTATTTTGAAAATACAAATTTATTATATCAATAACATATAAGATAATAGTAAACAACAATTTTTATAAAGTAAATCTTCATGCATATATAAAAATTGCGCAACTATTATAAAAAATATTACCTTATTTTTTTGTATTGTTGCATATTTCGAGAAGATTGTATTTTTTGAATTTGTAGTAATGAGGAGCGACAGAGAATAAACAAACCCCACGTATTACTTCAACAATCACAGCTATGTCTGGGTTTTTCAAATCTGCTTTATTACCTGGATTTTTTTTCAATATTATTTCTGCCAAATCTTCAATGATTTCATCTCTTTTAATACTGTTATTACTGCGACGACTAAAATGTTATTAACTTTATAAATATCATTATATTTACCAGGATTGATAAATATACAAAATACAATCAGTTAACTTACTTAAACACAATGCTGAATGTTTTAGGCTCTTGAGCAAAATATTTTTCAAATAATTCATTTGCTTTTGTCTTTATGTTATCCATATATGCTTTGCAAACAACCTCAATTGGAAGTAACCTTAATAAGTATCTAGTACATTGTTCTTTGGTTGTATCTAATTTAGAAACAATTTTGATAACCAATTCTAATGGATTTGATAAAGTACTTGTTATAAAAATCATATTTTTAACACCTGTATCTACTACCTACATGGAAAACAATGATAATTGTAAATGTTATCTCAAAGAAAATAACTTCATTAATGTTAGTCAATATGACAAATGTACTTGAAATTTTCGAGAAGACAATGACATCTTATGTTCAGTTCTAAGTTCATTGATTTCTTTCTCTAAAACAATTGATATGTCATCATCAATATCCTCTATAGATTTATCAGTTTCCTTTTTATGGAGTGCGTTTGTTGATTTCTTAAAATGAAAAAATAAAAATATATTCATAATAATTAACAGCAAATACTTACAAATATTCAATATATTTTGCTTTACATAATTAAATACCTTATGTATTTCCGATTTCTCATCTGCAAACAAATTGAGCAATCTATAGGCCTCAGTAATGCAGCCTCTCTCATGAAAGTTGCACGTGCATAGAAATCCTGTCATACCGGGTTCCAACACAAATTGTTTACGTTTCTTAGAATCCTTACGATTCGCGACATATCTGTCATTCCTTTTTCGTGTATTCGTTGCACTGTTCATTTGCATTTATTTTATATTTACTTTCTTCCTTTAATTTCTATCTTGAATCAGAATAAAAATCTCACATTTATTTATTATCTTTTTCGTACCGCAAAAGAAAGTCTTTGATAATATAATGGCTGCGTTCGGAAATCATTTGGAAACGTCGCTCGGATGCCTCCGATGTGACGTTTCCGAACACAGCCAATATAAGGAATATAGGCGGTGTTCATCAGTTAATTCTTATTTTAAATCGCTAATGTGGCCCTCTGATTGGTTCATGACAACTTAAGACTATATTTAAGAGGGATCGATTGTGTTTCTTCAAATGAGGTAAAAATTATAAAAGTGAGCAAATTCACTAGATTATTCATAATTTAATTGGTCAATACCTAGTAACCTTTCCTCACTTTGATAATTTTCATCAATTCTATCAAAATCCACAATCCTCCAGGTCAGTTTTAAATATAAGATCCGACTATGAATATCAATCTAAATGTAAATATGTTCGATATCCAATAAATGCATCCAGAAGCATGCTCATTTCGTGCATTTAAACATGGTCTAAAATATCAACGAGATATGCGGGATTCACACTTGGGTTGTCCGGAAAGTTTGTGCGGATTTTTCAACAGATGTCGTTCGAAGGCGAATATCATATGTTTATGTCAGATGCTTTCGTGTTTTGATTAGACATTGATGACATTTCAACGCATAATTAGTGATATTAATTATCCCAATAAATTAAAAATTGTTTACTTGAAATCAGCGTGTGTCGTATGACATTTTACAATCAATTAGAAAGCAGAATTTTATTTTGTAACGATGGTCTTCCATCATTTAAAACGGATCAGAATGAACCAACCAACTACAGTCGAGCATTCCCCTGTCGTTCGACTGTGATAGGGAAATACTCGATTGTAGTTGGTTGGTTTAAACCCTTGGTTAGGTAAATATGAAGCAAAATTCTGTTTTCTGATTGGTTGCAGAACGTCGTATAATGCACGTTGGATCCAGTGTAAATCCAACAATACTACTAAAGATAGTCAACGCTTACGGAAATTCGCATGTCTATTAAAATTTAAGTGATTAAAGTTTGGTTGCACTAACGTTACTTTGACTTTAAGCAAGGCTTAAACCTCTCTCTGTCTCGTTTTAAAGCGAAAGAAAGACGGAGATAGAGAGAGTTTTAAGTTTTGCTTAAAGTCAAAGTAACGTTGGTATAATCGGTTTTGGAATAAGAAACTGGAATTTTAAGATTATTAAACGGACACGTTTTACAAAGCTTGAATACTTTTTATAGTAAAGGTTGAGAATACGCCGATTATCTTAAATTTTGATAAAAATAAACTCAATCTTGTGAAATCTTTTTCCTGTTTTCGGGAAAAAGATTTCACAAGAAAAAAGCGTCGATCTGCCCCACGAACTGAAATATTAAATTAAAGTTGACAACTATTAAAGTTAGAAAATCAGTATAAAATTTATCTTTTTAAAAAAAGATAGAAAAAGGCGTTAAGAGTGCATTCTTCAGTTCTTTGGACAAAAGTACTAAATTAATTATTATATACTAAATTAATTTATATACTGTTTATATAAGAAGATCTTAAATACTACAAAATGCATGAGATATTAGTATACATTTACTTTTTTAAAAAAATGTAAAAAAGCGCTGTAGATATGCGCTCTGCAAAAAAAGTTTTTTTTAATTTAAAATATATGATAAAACCTAAGTGATATATATTTTTGTATCTATTAAAATCCCATAAATAAAAATTTTACTTAATTTGAACGATATATTGTACATCAGATATATAAAATATCTGATATCAATAATTAGCACTACATTATAATCTTTAAAAATTGTTACCTCAATCCAAATCATATATGAATTTTGAACACAAAACTCTATTGTACAAAATTAAAAAATAATAATATAAAAGAGGGTTACAAGCCTAATACAAAATTTTTTTTTTAATAATATAAATAGTTAAATCATAAAAAACAATGGTCTATAACAAACTTTATTCGGATCATTTTCAATGTTAACAAATTTGATTATGAACTTACTTACAATATAAAAATCTAAATAAAAAGACATATAAATTAAAAGGTTTGTAGTATTTTAAAAAATTAATAATGTCTCTAAACCCTAGGTTATCGCAATATATAAACGCTGTGTGTGATCCTTCCAGTATTTGGAAATAATAATATATATATATACAATCTTCATACGCATCCAATATCTTCAAATAAGTCATAAACTTAAACGAAATTTGTATTGAACGATATTTTGTTAAAAATAGTATTAGGGCAAGTCAATAAGTTTTTAAAAAAACATAGTAAAACACATTTTTTTGATCGATTCATTTTTATTTCTCAACATAGTCTTCTTTCAGCTCGATATACTTGATCCAACAATTTTTTAACTTTTTCAAGCCATCCGAATAATAATTTGTCCAACCCTTCAAAATAAGCCCCTGTTTCGGTGATGAGCTGCTCTTTGATGGTGAATCTGTTTTCTCCGAACCATTTCTTCAGGTTTGGAAACAGGAAATAGTCACAGAGGACTAAATCTGGCGAATATGCTGGATGGGGAAGCAATTCGTAACGGAATTCGTTGAATTTGGCCATCGGTGCCGGGTACGTGTGAACCCGCATTGTCTTGATAGAAGAGCACCTTCTTTTTCGTTTTCAAATGGGGACGTTTTTTTTTTTAAATGTTGTTGAAATGGTCTAATAAGGCTGCAGCAATCGCCATTGATCGTTTGCTTCGGATCGGAAGGTAATCGATATAAATTATGCCACGTGCATCCCAAAAAATTGTGGCCATCATCTTTCCAACTTTACGGTCTTCACTTTCTTCGGAGCTGGTAAAGTCTGTTTTGATTGTCTTCTTTCGTCTCGGGTGTGAAGTAATGGATCCATGTTTCGTCCACAGTAATGAATCGACACAGAAATTCATCTGGATTACGTTGAAACATCTCCAAACATTGTTTTGAAATCATCACACGATCGCGCTTATGGTTCACAGTGAGCAAACATAGCACCCATCTTGCCGATAGCTTTTTCTTATTCAATTGTTCGTGCAAAATTGAAATCACTGTGCCATGTGATATGCCTGTGGCCTCAACAAGCTCGCGCACTTTCACTCGTCGATCAGTCAAAACAATATCGCGAACTTTATCGATGATTTCTGACGTAGCAGCCTCAATTGGACGTCCTGAACGAGATGCATCACATGTGGATGTACGACTACGTTTAAATTCATTCACCTAATTGTATACAGTCGCAAACGCAGGTGCAGATGTGTTATGAATTATCCAACTCGCTTTGATTTCTTTCAGCGTTAAACCTTTCATACGTAGATATTTATTACTGCACGAAACTCGTTTTTTTCCATTTTGCAAAAAATACAAAGATTGTTCGCTTTAATCGTGTACAGAAATGAAAGCACGCGATGAATTCCGCTCAAAATTTGACAGTAATCATCTGAGAGATACTACTTATCAAAAAGTAATGTGACATGACACTGTGCATGCCCTGTGATAGATTTTTTAAGAATTTATTGACTTGCCCTCGTATAATTTATTAAAAATTAAATTCACGTGTAAATGTTAGTAAGATTCGTAAATTGTTAAAACTTAAAAAATCAATCAATTATTATAACCTATTAACAAATAAATTAATATATAAATGTCAATAATATAATATAATATAAATACCTTGATTAATAAAACAGCAGAAAAAGATGAAAAATGAAATTCAAATTGCGTTATATCTTTTCAACCCAAAAGTTATCACAGAGAATTAAGGACGTAACAGAATAAAATTAAAAAATTTAAACAAAAAAATTTCCATGTAAAAATACTTGGCGCTACTAGACCTAAAATGAAACAATAAAAACCGTTTAAATGCAATAATAATGAATTTAATTTGAATGCTATATTTATTTAAAAAAAGGTAGAAAGATGAATTAATATTACAATAAAACCAGACAACTAAGAGTTAATACACAGTTATAAATGTGCGTTGATAATCCTTCTTTATATTATTATTCTTTCGTTATATTGTATTATTCTTCCATTATACATATAATTCCGACATATCGCTGCTTTTTTCAGCCTTCTTCAAAGTATTACATCCATCAAAAAATTAAAAATTAAATGCTATAATTATGAATGCAATCAGCAAATCTCGATTTGTATTCGATTATATGAAAATACTCTTCTTACAATTCAAAAATGTAATGATAAAGTACTAAAACATAAATACAATAATAACGTAAATACATGTTAAGATATAAATAATATCTATAATATATAGTGTTGTATATCGCTCAGAGTGCAAGGATGCTGCTCAGGGCATAGAGTTATAGAATTTATAGAATTTATGGTCAGCCGTTAATCAGTCGTACCATCAAAGTACGACATGTCATTTCGGGCATGGCGGAATCACAGATTGGATATGGCGGTGTCGTTTTATAAGAGCTTGAGATCCTCCAATTAATATAGCCAGCAGTGATATAAGAAGTTTTATTGACACTTACGAGTATGTGTTACAATTTTACGACATCTCGCAGTAGCACTCGCAGTAATGGAGATTCTCACAGTAGTCGTGTGACTACTGTGATCTTCTTGACTTCGGAACGGTGCTCGAGGCTTACACTTTTATGTTTACAAATTAAGCCGAATTAATGCGTGATTGCATTAAATTAAAGTATGTCACCTGTTTTCAATCAAAAGTAGGTGACTTATTGGAGGTACAAATTAGTTCGGTTCGTTTCCCTAAAGATAACTCCAACTATTGTGAATGATTCATAGTGACAGCTGATTTTGGCGGTTTCAAAGAGGTTAAACATCTGCTAATAATATTCAGTTTATATCGCTTTGAATTTATAAAAACCTTGATTTTTACTGTGTTTGAAATGTTGAATTTTGTTTGCTTGTTAACCAAGCAGCGGGAGGTTTTGATTTTCTTTAATTGGAAGAAAAGTGCGGCTGAAGCCCATCGAATGCTTGTCGAAGTTTACGGTGACACTGCTCCAATTGATAAATCATGTAGGAAATGGTTTCAATGTTTCAAGGATGGAGATTTCAGCGTTGAAGACAAGCCTCGCTCTGGACAGAAAAAATTCGAAGACAAAAAATTAAAGGCATTACTCGAAAAAGATCAGAGTCAAACGCAAGAGGAGCTTGCAGAATCATTGGGGGTAACTCAACAAGCCGTTTCTGTACGATTAAGAGCCATGGGAATGATTCAGGAAATTAGATATCTTATGAACTGAAACTGAGAGACGTTAAAAGGCGATTTTTCACTTGCGAACAGCTGATTCAAAGACAACAGAGAAAAGATTTTTTGCATCGGATTGTGACTGGAGATGAGAAGTGGATATTCTATGACAACCCCAAGAAGGAAAAATACTACGCTAAGCCCGGTCAATTGTTGCCATCGATTGACCTCAACATCACGGCCGAACATTCATGGTTTGAAGATCATGCTTTGTATCTGATGGGACCAAAAGGGTCTTGTTTACTATGAAACCGGGTGATCGATATCGACTACAATTGATTCGTTTGAGCCGTGCATTGCGAGAAAAACAGCCGGAATACGAGCAAAGACATAATAAAGTTATTTTTCTTCAACGCTCGGCCTGTCGCTAAAGTTGTAAAAAAATATTTGGAAATAGGATGTTTTACCGCACCCGCCGTATTCTCCAAACATTGCTCCTTCTGATTACTGGTTGTTCCGAAGGATACAGCAAGTCACCGGTTCACTTCTTTCGCAGAAATCGAAAATTAGCTCCAAAATTGGATCGCCTCCAAAGACGAGTCATTTTTTCGAGATAGAATTCGAAAATTGCCTGAGAGATGGGAAAAAGTAGTAGACAGCGATGGACAATACTTTAATTGATCTTTTCATTCATTTTTGTTTCGAAATAAATGCACAAAAAATGGACCGAATTAATTTGTACTCCCAATAATTTGTAATGATTTAACTACTGGTTTGCAGAAAATCTGCAGACGTGAATTTTGGGTATTATCTATTTGGGTCATAACAATAGGACTAAAAGAAATTTAAAAACAAAATGGGAATAAGTATCAATGTAACTACGTGTGAACGAGTAAAATAATGTCTATAATATAAGTAGATATACTAGGCCGAGATCAATTCGTCAGTGCGTATACGTATATGCGGTGTGTGTGTGTGTGTGTGTGTGTGTGTGTGTGTGTGTGTGTGTGTGTGTG